>JACCDX010504756.1_pt1 | contig 183182 bp, 165 predicted proteins | sample 7449681 | NCBI WGS metagenome assembly JACCDX01 (sample SAMN15323450, study PRJNA562643) | freshwater metagenome | isolation source: river surface water | place: USA:Blue River Watershed | collected 2017-08-18 | reverse complement strand
TAAAATAATTCCCGCTCTTGCTGCTCTCCCTCTGCTCTAAAACAAAAATCGTGTAATTCGTGTTGTTCAAAACACTGCCATCAACGCTGAAATAACCATTAGTTCCATCAAACTTCACAGCTTGAATCGAATTTATACTGTTCGAATAAGTTGGATAATTACCGCTGTTACTTTGAGTCGCATTGTTCTTGTCCACAGATTCTCGAACATCATACCAAGCACTTAAACTAGTAGTATCACTACTTTCTGACTCCTTGAAACTTTTATCCAAACTACTCTCCAACCACAAAACTGAATCCGGAATCCCTTGTACTGGTGACGACATCGTCAGAGTCTGAGCCGTCTGAATACGAAACTTCTTGATAATCGCATTCGAAGCCAAAATTCCCGAAATCAAAATACCAATAATCAAAATAACGATCGACAACTCGATCATCGAGAAAGCTTTTAAACGCTTTGTGCTTTTAGTTTTAATGAGTTTGATTTTTTTCACAAAATAATAGAATTTTTTCTGGTTTTTATAGATTCAGCTTCTACCGACTATATTTAGTTTTTCCTAATTTAAATTTATAATTAAATGTTAATGGTAGCATTTATAAATTATGACTTTCATAATGCAACCACCACACAAATATTTGGTGTCGCCAAATAAAGATGTAGCATAACTTGTAACAGACCTGAGACCTGAAAAAACCTTTCAATCTCTATAAAATTCAGTCCTCTTTGTAGATGCCAAAGCACTTCGATGATTTCTTGAATTTAGGCTAATTCAAAATCTGATAAGATCCCTACCGACCTTTTAAACAAAGATTCAAGCGGGATAAAACAAACTTAAAAGAAGCTTCATTAATTTTCTTCTTACAAGGCTCTGAAAGCGCACTCAAGAGCCAAACTTTTAACATTTAAAATGACAACTTTTCAAAACTTAAACTTAAACTCAAAAATTCTTTCAGCACTTGAAAGCAAAGGATACACAACACCAACTCCGATCCAACTTCAAGCAATTCCCGCAGTTCTTGAAGGCAAAGATCTTTTAGGAATCGCCCAAACCGGAACTGGCAAAACCGCCGCATTTTCTTTACCTATTTTACAAAATCTTGCCGCTAGCAATAAAGAGGTTAGAAGCAACGGCGCACGTGCTTTGATTTTAACTCCAACTCGCGAACTCGCTTCGCAAATCGCTGATAACATCAAACTTTACGGCAAAGATTTACACTTAACTCACACAGTAGTTTTTGGCGGCGTTTCTGAACGTCCACAAATCGCTACGATGAAACGCGGTGTCGATATTTTAATCGCAACTCCCGGACGTTTGCTTGATTTAGCAACTCAAGGTCACATTCGTTTTTCGAATTTGGAAATTTTTGTTTTAGACGAAGCTGATCGCATGCTCGACATGGGTTTCTTTAACGATGTTAAAAAAATTATCGCCAAAATTCCGGAAGAAAGACAAACGCTTTTCTTCTCAGCAACCATGCCTGACGCAATCAACGACTTAGCTCATTCTATTTTGAAAGATCCGGTGAAAATCGAAATTACGCCACAATCAACAACTGTTGAGCGTATCGAACAAAAACTTATGCAGGTGCAAAAAGGAAATAAGCTTTCACTTCTAAAAAGAATCTTGAAAGATGAAGAAGCACAAAGCGTTTTGGTATTTTCAAAAACCAAGCACGGTGCAAATCGCATTTTAGAATTTTTAGAAAAAAATTCGATTGCGGTTGCAGCAATACACGGAAACAAATCGCAAGGTGCTCGTGAAAAAGCACTTGCCAGCTTCCGCGAAGGTAAGGTACAAGTTCTTATCGCAACAGATATCGCAGCACGTGGCATTGATGTCCCTTCAATCAGCCATGTTATTAATTTTGACATCCCGATGGATCCAGAAAGTTATGTGCACCGTATCGGCCGCACAGCACGCGCCGGTCGCCAAGGTGTTGCTATTTCTTTTTGTGATCCTTCAGAAACCAGACTTTTAAAAGCAGTGGAAAAAACTATAAATTTTAATATTCCAGTCGATACCACCCATGCGTATCACGGTGTAGAAGCAGCGCCTTCTTCTTCGCAAGATTCTAACAATTCTGATCGTCCTAGAAGACAAAATTCTGGACAGCGTTCAGGACAACGTTCTCGTCCAGCTAGTTCTGGCGAAGGAAGAAGTTCTGGTGACAGAAACAGAGGCGGCAGAAATAACGATAGAAGATCTTCACCTCATTCTTCTGAGAGAGGCGAAAGATCTGATCGCAGAGACGGTAAAAGAAATTTCGACAGAAAACCAAAACGTAGTGAAGATCAACAACCTGACGGCACAAAAAGCAGCCTTTTGAACTTCATCGGTTTTGGTAAAAAACGAGCAGCTCAATCTGTAGATCGTAACACTCCGTTCCGCGTTAAAGAAGAAGAAAAAGGCGGTGGTTTTGGTCTAGGTTGGTTGAAAGGTAAAAAAACTGAATCACGTAACGGGGGCGGTAGAGATCGCAGAAATCGTGATGAACAACCTTCTTTCACCGGACGCGACGGCTTACCACAAGGCAGAGATCAAAGATCATCTGGTGGTCAAAGAAATTCTTCAGGATTTGGCGGCAGAGACAGAAACTCTTCTCGCGGCGGCAGAAGTGGTGAAGGCTTCGGTGGTAGAAGCGGCGATGGATTCGGCAGACCAAATCGCGACCGCAGAGACGGTTCAGGATTTGGCGGTAACCGTGATAGAAATTCTCGCGGATCTGATCGTAACGACGACAATCGCGGCAACTCATTTGGAAACAACGATCGCAGAGGAAACTCGTCTTTCGGAAATTCTGAAAGATCTAGCGGCGGATTCAGTGATCGTAGAGACGGCCAAAGAAACGACCGCAGATCAAGTAACGGCGATAGAAAACCTTTTGGTGATCGTAACAGAAAACCTTTCGGTGACAGAAGACCTTCTGGTGGCGGATCTTTTAGACCACAAAAATCTTGGTAAAGATTTGATTCACCGCACTCGTGATCAAAATTTTGATCACGAGTGAAAAATCTCAATAGTTACAAATTAAGCTGAAAAATGTTCAGTTCTATTTTCAATTCCCTCTTCGGTTCAAAACCACCAGAACGTACAAAAAAAACCACCGACCTACATCGCGCAGTTATAGATGGTAACCTTGAAGCTTTTGAAAGATTTTTTGATACCAATGGCAGCGCCGAAATTGATGTGCTAGATGAAGATGACTACACAGCTCTTACTTTATCTATTATTCACAAAAGAGATGAGATGTTTGACAGGCTTACAAAAAGACTAGCTGATCCTCATATTCCTAAATCTCATATTACTCACCAAGCCTTCAATGCAGCAATTATCCACGATGCATCACCAGTAATGATCAACAAAATTAGAAATTATTCTTCGTTCTACAGATGCAATAAAGAATTAATAACTGTGCAAAAAGAAAGAATACGCAGTAATGAAATTGCTGGATATGATTTTGTAGAATTTACAACCGAAACAATGACCAGAGAACAAGAGCAAGAATACGAAGTTGTAAATCCACAAGGATCACCAAAAACAACTGAAGCTAATGCTACTAATTTAGCCGGAATAAGTAATTCCGGCCAATCAGCCTCTAAATAAAGTTTTTAGCTAAAATTTTTTGAATTATTGGGCGATCTATTGCTGTGATTTCTTCTTGGTTTTCTCGATCTGTTTGAATCAGATTTTCTGAAATCGTTTTTTCCCGAATTATTTCTTCTTCTATGATGTTTTTTCTCAACTGTTTTTTTGATGCCAAAAAGCTCGAGAATAAAACTTAAAATTCCGCCTTGTTTCTTTTTTGGTTGGCTATTTTCTCTGTGATGTTCTTGACGATTTTCATGACGTTCTTCACGTTGCTTTGGCGCACGATTCTCAACTCTATCTTCTTGACGTTGCGGCTTTCTTTCAAGCTTACGAGAATCATTTTGAGCTACTGATTCTTTTGATCTTCTGGTGCTGAAAGGATGAGAATTATCAACTGGAATTTTGTAGTTAATCGCCTTCTCAACCGCCAACAAAAGCTTGTCATCATTTGGATCACAAAACGAAATTGCCACACCTTGTCGACCTGCTCTAGCAGTACGACCAATACGATGAACATAACTTTCTGGATCAACAGGAATATCGAAATTAATTACATGGCTGATCGCAGGAATATCAATACCGCGCGCTGCAACATCGGTTGCGACTAACACCTGAATTTTTCCTTCACGAAATCTGTTTAAAGCTTTCTCGCGCTGATCTTGATCTTTGTCGCCGTGAATTGCTGCAGCAGCGATACGATTACGTTCTAAATAATCTTCTACGTCATTGGCGCCATGTTTGGTACGTGAAAAAACGATCACACTCGTTGCATCTGGCTGTTTTAGAAGATGACGCAACAACGGCAATTTATCACGCCATTCCACAAACATAATTTTCTGATCAATACGCTCAACTGTGGTTGATTGAGGAGTAACCTCGATGCGTATCGGATCGGTTAAAATTGAACTGGCTAAATCAGTAATCGCTGGCGGCATAGTTGCCGAGAAAAACAACGTCTGTCTTTTGTTAGTCAAACGCGCGATGATTTTTTTGATGTCGTTAACAAAACCCATATCAAGCATACGATCAGCTTCATCCAAAACCAAAACTTCAACTTGCATAAAACGAATGTGACCTTGAGAAGTCAAATCTAGCAATCGTCCCGGGGTTGCGATCAAAATATCAACACCACGTTGCAAAGCATTAATTTGAGCGCGATCAGAAACTCCACCGTAAATCACCGCGTGACGTAAATTTAAATCTTTGCTGTAAGCATCAACATTTTCGGCGATTTGCGAAGCAAGTTCACGAGTTGGGGTTAAGATCAAAGCGCGCACGCAGCCGCTTTTTACTGAGATTCCGCTTTTCGCTAAATTATGGATGATAGGAAGCGAGAACGCCGCAGTTTTGCCAGTTCCAGTTTGGGCAATTCCCAAAAGATCTTTGCCTTCTAAAACCGGTGGAATAGCTTGAAGCTGGATTGGAGTTGGATTCACATAACCTTTTTTTTCAAGGGATACGAGAATTTTTGGATTTAAATTTAATTCTGAGAAAGAAGTCATTTTGAGAGATAAAAAAAAGGATCAACCATCTTGGTTACATCAACAAGTGATCCCTATTAAAACGTGATATTTTCTAAATAGTAGCTTTTACTTTTGCGAAAATTTTGCCCATAAATCTGGACGATTTTTTTTAGTGATTTCAATCGCCTGTTCTTTGCGCCATTCATTAATTTTTTTGTGATGACCTTGAGTTAAAACTTCAGGAACTTTCTGGCCGCGCCATTCTTGTGGTTTGGTGTAATGTGGATATTCGAGTAAATTTTCGTAATCATCATTTTCTGCCGCACCGAAAGATTCTTCGGCTAAAGATTCATCAGCGCCAAGCACACCTTCAACATTACGCAAAACTGCATCAATCACAACGTAAGCAGCAATTTCACCGCCAGATAGAACATAGTCACCAATCGAAATTTCTTCGATTTCATATTCATCCAAAACGCGTTGATCAACGCCTTCGTAGCGTCCGCAGAGCAAAATAATTCCTTCTTCTTTAGCTAATTCGCGGGCTTTTTTTTGGGTAAAAGTTTTTCCACGCGGCGATAGATAAATAATTCGCGGCAGTTTTTTATAATTTTTCAGATTCTCAAAAGAGCGTAATTCGTCAATCGCATCAGCAATTACATCAGCTTTCAAAACCATACCAGCACCACCACCGTAAGGTGTGTCATCAACTGTGCCGCGTTTGTCTTTGGCGTAATTACGAATGTTAATCGCTTCAATTGTCCAAAGTTTTTTTTCAAGCGCCGAGCCAGTAACTGAAGCCGCTAAAGGCCCAGGAAAAAGCTCAGGGAAAATCGTTAAAATTTTAAAATTGATCATCGGCTGGTACGACCTGTATTTGTGGTAGGAAATACTATGTTATTTGAGTTCGCGAAATTTTGAGCTCTAGGCTTTAAAACAACATCACCTTCGATTTCTTTGTCTAACTCTTCCTCATTTTCTTCTTGGATAGGATCTAACGAAGGCTCTACTTGATTAGTAGTATTACCTGCAACGGCATTATTCACAGTAGTATTAACAACAGCTGCTTCCAAATCACCCTCATGATCATCTTGTGCCACAGCTATTCTATCAGCTGGAGCAATCAAATAATTTACTCCAGCAGCAAGACCATATACTCCAGCATAGGCCCCATTTAAAGCTCGATCTGCAACTCGAGCTATCGCATTTCGTGTCTCTTCTTCGCTTAATACTGCAGCTCCTCGCATCGTAGCAAACATTGCAAAACATAATCCCGCAGTAATTCCTCCCAATATTGCACCTTGCAACATTGGATTTTCCACATCGGAAAATCCCATAGCTTCAGCGGCTTTATTAAATGCTCTCTGCTGCGGTATTGATTCTAAAATAGAAACCATAAGCGCTGTACCATAAGCTACTACCAAAGATGCCATTAAACCTGTTTGAATTTCCTTCATGACCTTTTCCATATCTCCCTGACTAAGACCATTAACCATTTCTACACCAGCTTCTGCAGCTTTAAATAAACTTTTGTACATCGCTGTACTATCAGACATCATAGCAAAGGTTTTTTTTGCCATATTTGCATCTTTACTTTCAGCAGAAGGAATTCCCGCAATTACCGTTGCAAAAGCCAGATCAGATTCAGCAGGCATAGTTAATGCACGAATTGTATTCCGCGCCATTCGATCTGCTACTAATTCCATTCTATTCATCAAAACTGCAACCTGCTCTTCTCCACCCAAAAGTGAAATTAAACAATTGCGCGATCCTTCAACCGCTCTTTGCGCAACCAATCTAGCATAAGCTCTGGCTGATTGCATCGCTTCTGATTGATTAATTATATCAAGCCCTTCAACCGCACCACCAGCTATAAAAACTAATTCTGTAGCAATTCCACCAATTATTGCTCCGGTCAATATTGCATTATTAACATCGGGAAGACCAACAAATTTAGCCGCAGCATCGAATGCTTTTTGTTGCGGTACAGATTGCAAAGCTTCAACGATTATTGCCATTCCAGCTGCTGTGGTTGCTGACGCACGTAAGCTTTGTGCCGCATTTTTTAAGGCTGCAAATCTTTCGCCTTCATGTAAATTTCTGACCATTTTTCGGCCTAAAATAAAAGCACTATCAGTCCCCAAGTTACTTGACATCCAAGCCGTTGCACCAACTATGGCATATTTTCTGGCATTATCTTCTGTTGGGTCTTGTAACTCAGGTATTGCTAAAGCAGCAGCGGGAAATGCCAGTAATAATTCTGGCGGAATTTTTTTAAGAGTTCGAATACCACTCTGTATAAATTCTGAATCTGCAATAATAGCATCGATCCTTGCCCGCACTTCTTCTAAACGCTCTTCTATATTTGATGGATTCAGAATATTTCTCATTTTTCTTTAGAAGAATTTTTTTAATGCTTTAACCGCCTGAATCATTTTTTCTTCATCACGGATTAAAGAAAAACGGACATAACCTTCACCATTAGCGCCAAATGAACTTCCTGGTGTCATCACAACTCCAGCTTCTTCGATCATTTTTTTACAAAATTCAAATGAAGTCATGTGCGAAAATTTTTCTGGCAAACGTGTCCAAATGAACATACTGGCTTTAGGTTTTTCAACGTGCCAACCCAGTTCATTTTTCAAAAGTTCGCACAAAAATTCGCCGCGATTTTTGTAAAGTGCACGCAAATTTTTTAGATATTCATCACTTTTTTCTGACAGAGCATCAACTGCAACCATCTGTAATGGATTAAACGAGCCATAGTCGAGATAAGATTTAATGCGATAAAGCGCATCAATCAAAGTTGGATTCCCTACCGCAAAACCAACTCGGCAACCCGGCATTGAATAGCTTTTTGAAACTGATGAAAATTCGATCGCAATATCTTTCGCACCTTCAATTTCAAGGATCGAATGTGGTTTGTCTTTTTCATCAAAATAAAGTTCGCAGTAAGCGATGTCGGAAATGATGTAGATTTTATGTTTCCTGCAAAAATCGACCATCTCTTGGTAAAAGTCTAAACCCACAATTTCTGTGGTTGGATTGCACGGATAATTCACAATCACCGCCAAAGGTTTTGGCTCGTTTTTAGCGACTTTTTCTTCAACAAATTTTTTGAAATCACGCAAAAAATCTGTCGATTTAATAACTGGCAAATGCACCACATTACTTTTTGAAAGTGCAAAAGCGAAAGTATGAATTGGATAGGCTGGCGTTGGTACAACAAAGTAATTTTCCGGACTAGAAATCGCCGTTGCAAGTGATGCAATTCCTTCTTTCGCGCCAATCGTCACCAAGGCTTCCGACTTAGAATCAAGATTAACACCAAAACGACGTTGGTAATAATCGCAAATTGCATCACGCAAAATTTGAATGCCGCCAGTTACCGAATAAGCAAAAAGCGAACCGTCTTTTGAAAGCTCAGCTAAACGATCGAGAACAAATTGTGGCGGCGGAGAATCTGGTGTTCCCATACCAAAATCGATAATCTCAACACCGCGCGCCGCCGCATCAGTCTTAAGTTTGTACATCGCTGCAAAAATATAAGGAGGAAGTTTTTCAGTTAGATAGAATTTGTTTTGCATTATTTTTTTAGGAAAAATCTTAATTGTGTTCGTTTTGATTGGTACGTGGACTTAGTTTAGAGGCAGATGTAGGACGGCTAGCAGAGTTAGTTCTTTCAGTACTTGTATCTTTAGATTGGATAAGAGCGAGAGTTTCACTATCAAACAAATTATTTAGAATTTGCGGATTGCCTGCAACACGTGGAGAAGAAATAAAACGACGAACTGCTTCGTTTTCTGGAGTTATTGCTAATTTAGCTTTAACAGATTTTTTTATTTCAGCCGCTATTTTATCTCTTTCTGGCGAATAATTCGCATTTGTTGGATCAAACATTTCTTCAAATATTGCCGGCGATGCTTTATCCATAATCAAATCAACAATTCCTGCATGATCGTTACACAATGCGTATTGCAATGCATAATGTCTTTCCGCAGCAATTATATCATTGCGATCACTTTGTTCAGAAGCGACTTCCAACAATCTGGCAGCGACATCAACTTTACCAGAATTTGCAGCATAACGAAATGGAGCACATTCACCAGTACTATTTTCTGATTTGACTAAAGCGATTTGCTTCTCTGGCGTAAGATCAGAGAGGAAGAAATTTACCAACGCTAGATTTCCTCTATGCGCCGCAGCAAAGAATACATAATTTTTGGTTCTCTCGTCCATCTTATCAGACATTGCACCAAGCTGCACAATCTCACACATATATTCAAAGATTGGCTGACAATAATCTATCGCCTGAGTTAATGTTGACTCAACCATCTGATCACGCTCTGCTTGATTTAATTGCTCAGCAAAAATCCTGAATAAATCTGGCCTCTCATAAATAGTTGCGCTCTGACATAAACTAAAATCATGCTCTTTAATAAGATCTGGTGCTGCGTCTCCAGCAGCATTAAAGATAGCAGCAAAAATCGCTACATCATTTTTGATATCATGATCTTGTTCTTTTTCCATATCACTTTTTAGAACTGCAATTGCATCGCTAAATAATGCAGCCCTTTTGCTTCTATCAAGATCTGGTATTTTTGCCAAAATTGTCTGTACCGCTTCAAGATCGTCACTTTGTACGCCAGTAGACAAACGAAGTTGAAATACTGAAGTAGATAATTCTTTTACAGCGTATTCTGCAGCTATATCAGATACAACACTAAGTCCAGTTGGAGTTTTTTTCATTTTTATTTAAAAGATATCTTTAAAATTTATTGCACTAAATCCTGTAAAAACTCGTCGATTTTTTCTTTAGTAACACCAGGCATACAAATGATGTGCGACATTTTTCCTTCACTGGCCAATTGCCATTTTACACAGATTTCTTGGCTTGGTTTAGGGAAAACTATCGTAATCGCGTTTTGATTTCTCCAAGCTTCAATGCCTAGTTGTTTCATTTTTGCTTCGGCGTAATCCGCAACTTCTAAACAAATTTCCGCACGTTTTTTCAAACCTGCATGACCCATTTTGTTAATTGCGTACCATAAAAATACCGGAGAGTGACCATTGCGCGAACCAGTAATTGTAGTGTCCAAGGTACCGATATATGGTATAGCCTGACCAACTCGTTCTTTGTAATTTTTTTTCACAATCACAACGCCACAAGGAATTGGTGAACCAATAAATTTGTGACCAGAAATTGCGACTGAATCTGCGCCATTTTCAAAATCAAACTTCGGTTCTTTTTCAAGCAAAGCTAAATAAGTGCCTGCCAACGCAGCATCAACATGGATGTAGTGATTTCTAACTGCAGAATTTTTTAAAGCTTTTTTGATTTGTGAAATGTCGTCTTTTGCTTCCGTCATCGTAGTTCCGATGTTGGCAACCACAATCGCCGGACGATCGCGATGCATATGCACCGCATCTTTAAAATCTTCGTAATCCATTTCGCCATTGTCTTGCGAACGAATCAGAATTGACGGCATTCCAAGCAAGTTAATATTTTTTTGAATGCTGTAATGCGTGCTTTCAGAATAATAAACCATGCCGTTTGGATAAAGCTCACGCGCTACATAAAGTGCGTAAAGATTTCCTTCCGAACCGCCATTAGTAACGTAACCCCAAGAATTTTCTTTCGGCGCTTTAAAAATTTCGGCGAAAAATTGTACCACTTGGCGCTCAATCGAACGAGAGTTTAGATCGTAAGTTGATTCGATCAGCGGATCACCAAGATTGTTAAGCGGATAGTTGAGCAACGGGAATAATTCCGAATAATCGAAATCAATTGAGATCGGATAACCTAAAAAATTTTGCGAACGCTCTTTCACTTTTTCAACGTAAGTCGCAAGAAGTGCTGGAAAATCTTTATTGGTCATTTTGAGAAAATTTTAGTTAGCAAGAATGGTATTCTAGCTAGAAAATTCTAGGCCAGAGCGTCCTTAGCTTTTTTGCTCAGATCAATACTCAATTCACGCAACTGTTTTTCAGCAACTTGCGCTGGAGCATTCATCATCAAATCTTGCGCTTTACCATTCATTGGGAATGGAATTACTTCGCGAATGTTTGGTTCATCAGCTAAAAGCATAACAATACGATCAATCCCTGGAGCCAAACCACCGTGTGGAGGAGCACCGAATTTGAAAGCGTTTAGCATCGCACCAAATTGTTTCTCCACAACTTCGCGACCATAGCCAGCAAGCTCGAAAGCACGATACATAATTTCTGGTTTGTGGTTACGAATTGCACCTGAAGACAACTCAACACCGTTACAAACGATGTCATATTGGAAAGCGTTGATCGTCAGCGGATCTTGCGAGTTTAAAGCTTCCAAGCCACCTTGTGGCATTGAGAATGGGTTGTGCGAGAAATCAACTTTACCAGTTTCTTCGTTAAGTTCGAACATCGGGAAATCAACGATCCAGCAGAATTTGTAAATCGATTCGTCAATCAAGTTTAAGTCGTGACCAAGTTTGATACGAACTTGACCAGCGATTTTGGCAGCTTCAGAAACTTTTCCGCATGAGAAGAAAACAGCATCACCATTGTGCAAACCAGCAGTTTCTTTGAGTTCGGCTAATTTTTGCGCTGATAAAAATTTCGCAATTGGACCTTTCGCTTCACCATTTTCATCAAAAATAATGTAAGCCAAGCCTTTTGCACCACAGCCTTGTGCATGTTCGATCATTTTATCAAAGAATGAACGTGGTTGCGCTGCACATTTCGGTGCAGGAATAGCGCGGATTGACGCACCTTGTTCAATTTGTTTTACAAAAATCGAAAATTCTGAACCACGGAAAATTTCAGTCGCATCTGAAATCAAAATTGGGTTACGCAAATCTGGCTTGTCGATGCCATATTTTAACATCGCTTCCGAGTAAGGAATGTGAATAAATTTTTCTTCTAAAGTGCGTTTAGTACCAAATTTGGTAAAAATATTTTTAAGAACTGGCTCGATAGCGTTGAACACGTCTTCTTGTTCAACAAACGACATTTCCATATCGAGTTGATAAAATTCTGGGCTGCGATCAGCGCGCAAATCTTCATCACGAAAACATGGCGCGATTTGGAAATAACGGTTGAAACCTGAAACCATCAAAAGCTGTTTGAACTGTTGTGGTGCTTGCGGTAAAGCGTAAAATTTTCCCGGGTGAAGACGCGCTGGAACCAAATAATCGCGTGCACCTTCTGGAGATGAAGCAGTCAAAATCGGAGTTTGAATTTCTAAGAAACCTTGTTTGGTCATTTCAGCGCGAATCTCTGAAATTACCTGGCTGCGCAACACAATATTTTTGTGAGTTTTTTCACGACGCAGATCAAGAAAACGATATTTCAAACGTAATTCTTCTGGATATTCGTTGCCGTCATTGATCTGGAAAGGAATTTGTTCGGCCAAAGATTCGATGCTTAACTCATTAACTTTAACTTCAATTTCACCAGTCGGAATTTTCGCATTCACCACTTCCGCACCACGAGCCAAAACTTCGCCGACAATTGTGATTACTGATTCAAGTTTAATTGAAGCGATTTGATTTAACAAAAAAGTTACCGCTCCTTCTGATGAAGAGCCTTCGTTTTTTTTGAATGAGGAATGCAATAAATCTCTATCAATCACGATTTGCGTAATACCAAAATGATCGCGCAAATCGATAAAGATCAAACTTCCGTGATCTCTTTTCGAATGAACCCAACCTGAAAGTTTTACAGTTCTTTCTTCAACTGTTTTAATAGAACCATCAGAGTTTTTGTAATGATTTATGTTAAGCTCAGAACAATTGTGCGTGCGATATTTGTGCATAATTTAAAACAAAAAAAATCGGATGAAATTTTCATCCGACTAAAAATAAAAATTTGTTGCGGAGGCATTGGCTTTGCCAATGCGTAGCAACTCAACTTAAAACCTAAATTCAAAACGAAGTTTTGAATTTACTGTATTTAATAAGCATCATATGAGTTAGTTCCACCGTGATGCATACGGTTCGGACACACGTTACATTTCGAAGTCTTTGCCAACAACAACTCCAAAGCTCGCGGTTCTTTCAAACAAATGAACCACGCAAACATGTGATTCACCGGCAATAAAACCAAAAGGTAGAAGAATTTGTTCGTCAAAACGAAAGCCAAAAGCGAAACCATACCGTTTAGAGCCGCAAAAGTGTAGCTCACGCCAAGAAGCATCGGTGGTCGCGTTAAACCCAAGAATAGTGGATCGGTGCCGACGGTACCAGCCATAATTTTTCGTGAAAATAAATTGACAAAGGACTGCGCTGCACATAAAAAGCGCGGCCTCACAAAAAGTCAACTTCCTTCCTTACAAAATCTAATTTTTGCAATATGTCATTTTTAGCTTCTTGTCTTTCAAACGTTAAACCTTCTCCAACCATTGCCATTTCAATGAAAGCCGCAGAATTAAAGGCTTCAGGCAAAGACATCATTTCGCTAAGTATGGGCGAACCTGATTATGATACTCCAGATAACATCAAGGAAGCTGCAATTGCCGCGATCAAAAAAGGCGATACAAAATACACTGCAGTTGATGGAACAGCAGCTCTTAAAAAAGCCGTAATCGCCAAATTCAAACGCGAAAATAATTTAGAATATAAACCTTCAGAAATCTGTGTATCAACCGGCGCAAAACAAGTGATCTACAACGCTTTAGTTGCCACCATCAATCCTGGTGACGAAGTTATCATCCCTGCTCCGTACTGGGTTTCTTACCCAGACATGGTTTTGCTTTGCGGCGGAACTCCTGTGATTGTTGAATCTTCTGAAAAAACTAACTTCAAAATTTCACCAACTGCTTTGGAAGAAAAAATCACTCCAAAAACTAAATGGATAATTTTGAACTCACCAAGCAATCCAACTGGTTCTTGCTACTCTGAGCATGAATTAAAACTTTTAGCTGATGTTTTATTACGTCACCCACAAGTTCACATAATGGCTGATGACATTTACGAACATTTGGTTTTCGACGATTTGAAATTCACTACCATCTGCGAAGTTGAACCAAAGTTGAAAGATCGCACTTTGATCGTAAATGGCGTTTCTAAAGCTTATTCAATGACTGGCTGGAGAATTGGCTACGGCGCTGGCCCAGAAAAATTGTTGAAAGCAATGTCGATGATCCAATCTCAAAGCACTTCTAGCACTTCTTCAATTTCTCAAGCTGCTGCAGTTGAAGCTTTGAATGGCCCACAAGATTACATCCAAAATAGCAAAGCAGTTTTCCAAGCTCGTCGTGATATGGTGGTAAAAATGCTCAACAAAATTGATGGCATTAACTGTAACATGCCAAACGGCGCGTTTTACGTTTTCCCTTCATGCAAAGGCCTATTCGGCAAAAAAACTATGAGCGGAAAAGTGATTGAAAACGACAATGATTTTGCAGCTTACTTGCTTGAAGAAGCTTTGGTTGCAGTTGTTCCAGGTGTTGCTTTCGGCGCTCCTGATTTCTTCAGAATTTCTTACGCCGCTTCAGAAGAGTTCTTGCAAAATGCGATGGAAAGAATTGCTAACGCTTGTTCTAAATTAAAATAAACATTCTCCTGTCATCCTAAGCGTAACCAAGGATCTCATGAGACAAACTCCGAGTTTGCTTAACGAGATCCTTCGCTAACGCTCAGGATGACACCCATAATTTTTTATGTTACTCACCTTCGACATCGGAAACACCAACATCGTCATCGGCCTTTTTGACGGAGAAAAACTTACGCATAAATGGCGAATGATTTCTGACACCAAAAAATCTGCTGACGATTACGCTGTTGATTTAATTGAACTTTTTTTGAACGAGAAAGTTGATTGCTTGAAAGTTACCGGATCAATAATCGCATCTGTTGTACCTGCCATTACCAATAAAATTCATGAAGCTTTAAAAAAATTCACCAGCGAACAAATTTTGGTGATCGGCGAAAAAAACGTAAAACTCGACATCGATATTCAAGTTCAAAATAAAAATGAAGTTGGCGATGACCGTTTAATCAACTCAATTGCTGCTCGCCAAAAATTTGGTAACAGCTTGATTGTTATTGATTTCGGCACCGCAACAACTTTTGATGTTGTAGGAAAAAACGGCGAATATCTTGGCGGAATTATTGCCCCAGGGATTAATCTTTCGCTTAAAGCTTTACACGACATGACGGCGAAATTGCCAAAAATTTCTGTTCGTGCGCAAAAAAATGTTATCGGCAAAAACACGATTGAAGCAATGAACTCCGGCGTTTACTTCGGATATATTTCATTGATTGAAGGATTGATTGCCAAAATCGAAACAGAATTAAACCACAAAACGACCCGCATTATTACCGGCGGCCTTGCTGAAATTTTCAAAGACGCTTTGAAAGATTCAGTACAACATCATGAACCAGACTTAACTCTTGATGGCCTTCGCATTGTTTACGAAATGAATAAATCAAATGGATCTTAACTTAAAAAAACACTTTTCCGATTTGCTATTTCTGCCTCTCGGCGGCGCTAACGAAATTGGGATGAATTTAAATCTTTACCATCTCGACGGTAAATGGCTGATGGTTGATTGCGGTGTTGGGTTCGCGTCCGACGTGCCGGGAATCGACATGATGACTCCCGATATTTCCTTCATCAAAGCCAACAAAAAAAATCTTCTTGGGATTATTTTAACTCACATTCACGAAGATCACCTAGGCGCGGTACAATATTTATGGCGCGAGCTTGAAGTTCCAATTTACGCTTCCAACTTAGCAGCAAATTTTTTGCGCACCAAACTCGAAGAATTTAAACTCGATAAACAAGTTCCAATTCGTTTGATCGACTCCAGCAAAGATTTGCAAATCGGTCCTTTCGCCGTTGAATTTCTTGGCTTGACGCACTCAGTTCCTGAGATGAAAGCGCTCATCATCAAAACTCCGAAAGGAAATATTTTGCACACAGGAGATTGGAAATTCGATCCAAATCCTGTTATCGGCGAAGTTTCTGAAAAAGAAAAAATTCGCGAATGGGGCGATCAAGGAAAGTTCCTCGCGGTAATTTGCGATTCAACCAACGCCATTTCTGAAGGACATTCCAGATCAGAAGGCGATCTTCACAAATCTCTAAAATACTTGATCGAAGGCCGCAAAGGCATCGTTGGCGTTACAACTTTTGCATCCAACATTGCGCGTATTTACACCATCGCGTCAATTGCCAAAGAAGTTGGACGCAAAATTGTGCTCGCAGGATTTTCGCTACACCGAATTTATGAAGTCGCTAAAAAAAGCGGCTACGACTTTTCTGGTTTCGAATTTATTTCCGATCGCGAAATCAAATTTCACGACAAAAAAGATTTGTTGGTGATCTGTACTGGCTGCCAAGGCGAACCAAACGCTGCAGCACGCAAGATCGCTACTGGCCATCATCCAAGCATCAAATTTACTGTTGGCGATTTGATGATTTTCTCGTCAAAAATTATTCCGGGAAATGAGAAAAAAATCTTCGGATTGTTTGATGCTTTGGCCAAAAAACAAATCGATGTGATGACGGAAAAAGATCATTTCGTCCACGTTTCTGGCCATCCTTCGCAAGATGAGTTGAAAGAAATGTATGCGCTGGCGCGTCCAAAAATTGCTATTCCAGTTCACGGCGAATTTTTGCACACCAAAACCCACGCAGAATTGGCGCGTGATTGCGGCGTTCCTAAAACTATCCAAATCGAAAATGGTTTGGCGGTAAAATTACAAGAAGATTTTCAAGCATCTTGCGGAATTGTCGGATTCGTTAAACACGGCTATTTCGGCGTTGACGGCAAACAGCTTCTCAACCTTGATGGCGAAGTGATTCGCGAACGTCGTAAATTACAAAGTGCCGGAATTGTTACCGTTTCTTTAGCACTCGATGACAATCTGGAATTAATGGCGAAACCACGCGTTCAATGTATTGGATCGTATGATTTAAAATCTGATCGCGATGCTGAACACGCAATTAATCAAGAAATCCAAATTTTCTTACGTCACAAAGCTAAAGAACTTGGTTTACACAAAGCCAGCAAAGGTTTGAGCTTTTTGAAAAAGAAGAAAAAGAAATTAAAAGACACAATTTCAACTGCTGAAATTGAAAAAGCGTTGCGCGGAAAATTACTCAAAATTTTTGAGGATTTAATGGGCAAACGACCAGCGTTGGAAGTGACAGTACACTTAATCTAAAAAAATAATTTTCTGTCATCCTAAGCGCAGCGCAGGATCTAGTTAGCCAAATTCAGAACTGAATTTCGATATCCTTCGCTCACGCTCAGGATGACAAATATTGTAAATTACCATGAAAGCCGAATTTAAAATCATTGCTGACCATTTACGCTCAACATCATTTTTAATCGCTGATGGCGTTTTGCCAAGCAACGAAGGACGCGGTTATGTTCTACGACGCATTATGCGCCGCGCTATGCTTCAACTTCATAAACTTGGTGCCAAAGAAGCAAAAATGTACAAACTTGTTGATGCCTTAATTGCCGAAATGGGTGCAGCTTATCCTGAATTATCTCGTGCCAAAGCTGTAATCGTTGAAACACTAAAAAACGAAGAAGAAAAATTCCGCGAAACTTTAGAAAAAGGATTCGATATCATCGACAAAGAACTAGCCAAACCAGAATTAATTTGGACTGGAGACTACAAATTTTCAGGAAAAACTGCTTTCAAACTTTACGATACTTATGGTTTTCCCCTTGATCTAACTCAAATTATTCTTCAAACGAAAGGAATAAAAAATGGAGTAGATGTAGCGGAATTTAATCAAGAAATGGAAAATCAGCGTGAACGCGCAAGAGCAAATTGGAAAGGTTCTGGCGAGACGGCCGAAGAAAAAATCTTCTTCGATTTGAAAGAACAATTCGGCGAAACCAAATTTTTGGGTTATGAAACTTTAAGCGCGAAAGCCAAAGTTTTGGCCGTGTATCCAAACTTCATCATCCTAGATCAAACTCCATTTTACGCCACTTCTGGCGGTCAGAAAGGTGACGATGGAAAAATTAATAACATCGAAATTTCTGAAACTAAAAAATTCGCTGGCGGTTTGTTCGCGCATTTTTTTGCTAATCAAAAATGTGATTTAAAAGTTGGTGATGAAGTTGAAACAAACGTAAATTCTCAAACCCGCCAAGCCAGAGCCAGCAACCACTCAGCAACACATTTGATGCACAAAGCTTTGAAAGAAGTTTTGGGCAATTCGATTTCGCAAAAAGGTTCAAATGTTGATGCGTCTTACTTCACTTTCGACTTCAATTTCAATCGCGCCATGACTGCCGATGAAATCAAAAAAGTTGAAGAAATGGTAAACTCGCAAATCAAAAATTCTGCTGACGTTAACACAAAATTAATGGGCTTAGAAGATGCGAGAAACAGCGGCGCTGAGGCTTTGTTCGGGGAAAAATACGATTCTGAAGTTCGCGTTGTCGCGATGGGAAATTCCGTAGAGCTTTGCGGCGGAACTCACGTTAAAAATACTTCTGACATCGAAATTTTTAAAATCATTTCTGAAAAGTCAGTAGCTTCTGGAATTAGAAGAATCGAGGCTGTAAGCGGTGAAGCGGCGAAAGAGTTTTTACGTGCGCAACAAGAAAAAGCACAAAATCAAATCGCAGAATTAAAAGAAAAAATCGCCAAAAAAGATGAAGAAATTTTGACAATTGGCGGCGCGAAATCAGATCAGTCTTACTTACAAGAATCTGATGCCAAAAACTTAGAAGAAATTTTGAAGAAACGCGACAAAGAAATTGAGCGTCTGAAAAAAGAAAAACTAGTTGCGGAATTAAATAATCTCAAAGCTGAAAGCGTTGGCGCTGTAAACCTAGTGAGCTATACATTTGCTAATGGTGACGCTAAAGATATTCGCGAAATTTTGTCTGATGCCAAAGCTAAAAAAGAATTCCAATCAAATTGCATCTTCGCATTTTTTGGTTGTAAAGACGATAAAGTTGCGGTCTGTATTTCCATCAGCGCTGATTTGTTGGAAAAATTCGATGCCGCAAAATTAATCGCACCAGCTGTTGAAGCTGTTGGTGGCAAAGGTGGCGGTGGAAAAAAAGATTTAGCGATGGGCGGTGGAATCAATAAAGACGGTATTGCAGCAGCAATCACAGCAGTAAAAAATTTGATCGGATAATATGACAAAAAAATATTTCGGAACTGATGGAATTCGCGGCACAGCGAATAAATTCCCTATGACTGCAGAAATCGCCCTAAAGGTTGGCATGGCGATTGGGGCGAAATTTATTGATGGCGATCACCGTCATCGCGTTGTGATTGGAAAAGATACGCGACTTTCTGGTTATGTAATTGAACCGGCTTTGACCGCTGGTTTGGCAGCTGTCGGCATGGATGTGTTTTTAGTTGGTCCAGTTCCAACTCCTGCAGTATCAATGCTGACTCGTTCAATTCGCGCTGACATTGGGATTATGATTTCCGCTTCACACAATCCTTATCACGATAACGGGATCAAAATTTTCACCCGCGATGGCCACAAACTCAGCGATAAGCTAGAAAGAGAAATTGAAGAATTGATCGAAGGCGATATCACGCCGCATTTAGCTGAATCAAAAAATTTCGGCCGTGTAACTCGTCTTGATGATGCTTCTAATCGTTATATCGAGTTCGTAAAAAATTCTTTCCCTAAAGATAAAACTTTGACTGGCATGAAAATTGTCGTCGATTGCGCCAATGGTGCGGCATACAAAATCGCGCCAAAAATTTTCTGGGAACTTGGAGCTGACGTTTTCGAAATTGGTACTGAACCAAATGGCTTTAACATTAACGAACATTGTGGATCAACTCATCCTGAAGCACTGTGCAAAAAAGTGCTCGAAGAAAAAGCCGACATCGGAATTGCGTTGGATGGCGATGCTGATCGTCTTTTAATTGTTGATGAAAAAGGCAATGCAATTGATGGCGATAAATTAATCGCCATGATCGCTGAAAAATTACACAATGATGGCAGTTTAAAACGTGATACTGTTGTTGTTACGCAAATGTCGAATTTGGCTCTCGAAAATTATTTGAGCTATATCGGTGTTTCAACAATTCGCTCGCAAGTTGGTGATCGTTACGTTTTGGAAGAAATGAAGAAAAATAAATGTAACTTTGGTGGCGAACAATCTGGTCACATCGTATTGTCAGATTATTCAACAACGGGAGATGGTTTAATTGCTGCGCTGCAGGTTTTATCGGTAGTTTGTGATGCAAAAAAACCAGTAAGTGAAGCGGTAAATCTTTTTGAGCTGTTCCCACAAATTCTGAAGAATACCAAATTTGATGCCGGTAAGAAAAACCCTCTCGAAGAAAAATTTGTTCAAGATTTTATCAAAGCAAAAGAACAAGAATTAGGCAGTAATGGTCGAATCTTGGTACGCAAATCTGGCACTGAAAATTTGATTCGTGTTATGGCTGAAGGAAAAGATAAAGCTCAGATAGCTAGAATTATTGATGAGATTATTGAGTGCATTAACGCGTAGGTTTTTACGTGGATTATAAATGATTTAAGTTCTGCTGGAAAACCCCCCGACCCTACGGGCCATCCCCCTTGACAGGGGGGCTTAGTCAACTTTCCCCCCTGTCAAGGGGGATGGCCCGTAGGGTCGAGGGGTTTCTCTAGCGAATATCCAATATATCACTCCCCTAAAAATAGACAAAAAAAAGCCGAGTCAGTTTAAAACTGACTCGGCTTTTTAATTTCAATCAACTCAAAGACTAGTTAGCACCTTGAGCAATTGTGATTCCATATTTTTTGCTCAAGTATTTTTCAACTTCTTGACGATCAGCTTTTTTCAAAGCGTTGTCGAAAACAATGATTTCAGCAATTTCACCGATAAAGTCGGTAGTAGTGCTGCTTGCAGTTGAGTTACCAATACGAACCGCACCGCTAGTTGGGTCAACCCAGTTAGAAACGGTGATAGTTTTAGCAGTATCGCTAGAAACACCGCCACCATTTTTGTAAGCTTTAGCAGCAGCAGTTGATTGTGGAACACCATTTACAGAATTTGGATCAAGAGTTACACAAACAATATCAGCAGTACCACCAGAAGTAGCTGTAATACCGAAGTTGAAAGTTGAAGAAACACCATAAGTAACTTTAGTCAAACCTGCTGAAGTAATGCTGATACCGAAACCGTTAGTACCGCTAGTTCCGTTATATAATACAGTATTTTCCGCAGTAAGGTTAGTTGAACGAGCAACGTAACAAACTGTGTAAGCACCAAAAGCGGCATTAATTGGAACAGCAAGTACATTTGAGAAAGACGTATTATTATCTGCAAAAGCAACTGCTGGCAAAGAGTTGATACCACTCGAAGCTTTGTAAGTTATACCAGTACCAGCAGAAAAAGTGTTAGGGATAGAAAGCTGTGGATTGATGTCGTACCAAGTTGTCAAAGTAGTTCCATCAACTGCTTCAGTAGATTTGAAGCTGTTTTCCATAGTTGGTTCCAACCATAGCACTAGACCTTTGATACTATTAACTGCAGAGCTTTGAGTAAGAGTTCTGGCAGTTGTTAATTTCGATTGTCTAACAAGACGACTTGCTTGCGTAACGCCAGCGATTAGTACCCCAATAATTAGGATAACGATTGAAAGCTCAATCAATGAAAAGGCACTAGATTTATTTTTCATACTTAAATTGTACTGATTTATTGAGAAACAGGATAACAAAACTTCCGCAGAAAATGGAAAGGATTGAGGCGATTAAAATTCCAATTTTTAGGCGGTCAAGAATTATCTCAAGCAATTCTGGAGATATATTATTTTGTACAAAAGAGAGCTCACCAATAAATAAACTCATAGTGAATCCGATACCTGTAAAAATTGACACGGAGTAGAATTGTAACCAAGAAACAGTAGTAAAGAGATTTTTTGGCAAAACAGCAATTCTAAATCTTACCGCTAAAAAACTAAACAACATCACACCAATTTGTTTACCAAAAAATAGACCAAAAATTATTCCCAAAGTAAGTGGATTTGAAATTTCAGTCGCAAAGTTTTGAGAAATTTTTACACCACTATTTGCCAATGCAAAAATCGGTAAAATAACAAAATTTACTGCTGGAGAAATTTTATGAGCCAAGTCATTCAAAAAGTCTTTACGACCAACTTTTAGTGGCACGAATAAAGCTGACAAAACTCCGGCCAAAGTAGCGTGTATTCCTGACTGCAAAATCATCAACCATAGAAAAATTCCACAAAGAATATAAAAGAAGATGTTATCTGATTTGCTATAGTTGAGTAAGAACAAGGCTGTAAGAGGTACTAGCGCCAAAAATAAATGCGTCAGATGCAATTCATGAGTGTAAAAAATCGCAATTATTAAAATCGCCAACAGGTCATCAAGAACTGCCAAAGTTACGATAAAAATTTTGAGAGAATGCGGAATTCTTTTGCCAAAAAAACATAATATTCCGTAAGCAAAAGCGATGTCAGTTGCAGTTGGGATTGCAAATCCTGAAAGATTTTGCGGCTGATTAAAATTAAAGGCGAAAAAAATCAGCGCAGGAACAATAACACCACCAAAAGCGGCAATCGCCGGTAAGATGATTTTTTTAATGTTGTTTAATTCACCAATTAAAACTTCTTTTTTTAGTTCCAGACCAATCAAAAAAAAGAACAATGCCATTAAAGCATCGTTGATCCAGTCTTTTAGAGATAAATTTTTTTCAATTTGCAAAAAATCAACAACCAGCGGTAGTGAAATTTTTAACGTCTGCGAGTAAACTTGAGAAAAAGGAGAGTTAACCCAAGACATCGCAATAAATGTAGCGACACACAATAAAATTGCAGTTGCGGCTTCTAATTCAAAAAAGTTTTTCAGCTTTCTAAAGATCATTTACTAAATTTTAAAATCTTCACCAAGATAAACTTTCTTAACTTCCATGTTGTTGACAATTTCTTCTTTCGAACCGGAAGTTAAAATCATACCATCATAAACAATATAAGCACGATCAACAATTGATAAAGTTTCACGTACGTTGTGATCAGTGATCAAAACGCCAATATTTTTGTTGGTTAGATGCGAAACCATCAATCTGATGTCATTAACCGCAATCGGGTCAATACCAGCGAAAGGTTCATCAAGCAAAATAAATGAAGGATTTGTAGCAAGAGCACGAGCGATTTCGACACGTCTTCTTTCACCGCCAGACAACGCCAAAGCGTGAGATTTTCTGATGTGAGTAATTGAAAACTCCTGCAACAATTCTTCTAAACGTGCTTTGCGCACCGCTTCATCTTTCTCAACAATCTCAAGTACCGAGTAAATATTATCTTCGACATTCATATCACGAAAGATCGACGCTTCTTGTGGCAAATAACCAACACCCAAGCGTGCTCTTTGATACATCGGCATACTAGTAATATCGATTTGATCGATAAAAATATGACCTTTTCCCACATTAACCAATCCAACAATCATGTAAAAACAGGTGGTTTTACCTGCACCATTTGGCCCTAGAAGACCAACAACTTCGCCTTGTTTTATTTCAAAACTAATATCACGAATAACAGTTTTCTTACCGTATTTTTTGCTTAAATGTTGAGCGCTTAAAACTTTACTCATTATTTTTCTTTTTGGTTTTTTTAAATTCTTTGGCATCGTCACCAAGTATGACTACGACTCGCTTGTCTTCATCCAACGTCTTATCTTCCTTTTGTCCGACAAAGTTACTTTTCTTAGTTGAAATGTGATGGATAAATTTATCGCCTTTAGCGATTGAAACACCATTGTTCACAACCACATTTTTTTCCAAAACAAAAGTATCTTCTTTAGGGTCGTAATATCCACTATCGCCAGTTGCAACAAATTCATCACTAAAAATTTTTACCTTCTCATCAGTGTAGATTTTTTTTATCGATGATTGTTTTTCTGACTTAGGTGCAGAATTTTCTTCAGAAGTCTTTTCTTCTGTATCTTCAACTGCTTCAGTATTTTTTTTGTTCTCTTTACTTTCATCATAAAGAACCGTCATTTTTTGCGAAAGCAAAGTGCTGTCTTCTTTTTCAATAACAACATTGCCGATAAAGTTCACAGCCTGAGATTTTCTCTTGATGTCGATTATATCAGATCTTATTTTCGTCGGAGCTTCTTTAGCTGGTTTAGCTACAGATTTTTTTACGACATTTTTTCCTTCTTGCGCATTAGACGAAACGCAAAAAATCAGCAGCAAAAAAAATTTTAGAAAAATGAAAAACCTGAACATGAAATTTAATTTCGGACGTTTTGTCTTCTTTATTTTTATCAGCTTAATTGCCGGCATTATAATCTTTAATACCCCCAAAAGCCTTGACGCTGAAGAGCTGAAGCGATTCAATCAAGATCCTAAGAGCTACAATGTTAAGTTGCAAATTTTTAATCAGGACAATTCCCAAATTGCCGAATTCATGACCGCAATCGCAGATGATGATTACAAAAAAATGTACGGCTTAATGTTTGTAAAAGATCTTCCTGAAAATTTTGCCATGCTCTTCAATTTCAATCACAATATCATCGCCACCATGTGGATGAAGAACACTTTGATTCCACTCGATATGTTATTTATTGATGGCGATGGCATTATCGTAAATATCAAACACAATGCTGAACCTCGTTCTTTAGAAGTAATTTCTTCAGAAAAACACGTACAACAAGTTCTCGAAATCAATGGCGGAATTTGCCAAAAGCTCGGAATTGAAATTGGTGACAAAATCAGACTCTTGAAATAATGAAAATTTTTTTAGTCAGCGAAAAGCTGGAAAATAACCTTAAATCTTCAACAAAATCAGCCTTTTACAGCTTTATCACCAAATCACAAAAAGATGATTTTAATGTTAGCGAACAAGTTAACAAAATTATCACCCAAACTAAAAAATCTGGCGACTCTGCTCTTATCAAGCTTTCTAATCAATTCGATAAAACCACTTTCAAAAAAGCGTCAGATTTTGTTGTTACCGAAAAAGAAATTCTCGCTGCTGAAAAACAAGTTACCAAATCAATAAAATCAGCTCTCAATCAAGCGTTTAAACGCATTAAATCTTACCACGAGAAACAACTACCGAAAGATTTTCGCTATCACGACAAAGATGGTGTTGAACTTGGAAATTTATGGCGCGCCATTGAATCAGTTGGAATTTACACACCGGGTGGAACTGCATCTTATCCAAGTTCAGTTTTAATGTCTGCAGTTCCGGCATTGGTCGCCGGCGTTAAAGATATCAGCATGTGTGTTCCCACAAGTGGCGGAAAAATTAATCCCGCAGTTTTGGTTGCGGCAAAAATTTGTGGTATCAAAAAAATCTACAAAGTGGGCGGAGCGCAAGCTATTACTGCTCTAACTTATGGTACAAAAACGATCGCCAAAGTTAATAAAATTGTCGGACCAGGAAATTCTTACGTTGCTTGCGCTAAAAAGATTCTCTTCGGAGACGTTGGAATTGACATGATTGCAGGGCCAACTGACATCACAATTATTGCTGATAAAAATAACAATGCTGATTGGATCGCCGCTGACGCACTTTCACAACTTGAACATGGCATTGATTCGAAAGCATTTATAATCACCGACAATCAAGATTTTGCCATGCAAATTGCAACTTCAATTCACAGAATTGCCAACGATTTACCGCGCTTCGCCATTATCGAAAAAAGCTTGGAAAACTCAGCAATTTTTGTGATTAAAAATTTGTCCGATTCAATTCATTTAGCGAATTTTATCGCCCCAGAACATTTAGAAATTGCCATCAAAAATCCGCAAAAATTCGTCGACAAAATTCAAAATGCTGGAGCAATTTTCTTGGGAAATCATACTCCAGAAGCAATTGGTGACTACATGGCCGGCCCAAGCCACACATTACCAACATCAGCTTGTGCTAAATTTTCCAGCGGACTTTCGGTTTTTGATTTTCTAAAACGAATTTCACTAATTTCTTGCGATAAACAATCTTTCGCCAAACTGGCAAAAAACACTTCTGTTCTTGCAGAGTGTGAAGGTTTACACGCCCACCAACTAAGTATTGATATCAGAAGATGAAAAAAAATTTCCGCATCGCATTAACCATTTTATCAATCAGCTTGTTGCTCTTTTCTTGTGCTAAGAAGAAGGAAGAAAAAGAAAATGCTGAAATAGCTTACACCAAAGCAATGAAGCAGTTAAAAGATAAAAACTATACCACCGCCGCTGAAGCTTTTTCGAAAATTGATGATGATTATCCTTTTTCAAAATGGGCGATCAAAGCACAAACCATGGCGGTTTACGCCTATTATAAAGATGAAGATCACACCAAATTAGTTTCTACAGTCGATGATTTTATTCGACTCAATCCAGCAAATGAAGCTGTGCCTTATATGATGTATATGAAGGGATTATCCTTTTATAACCAGATTCCTGAAATCAATCGCGCACAAGATAATACTCACGAAGCTTCTATGACTTTCCGAGAGTTGATTGCACGTTTTCCCGCTGATGAACATTCAATTGATGCTCGCAATAAATTATCTTTTGTTGATGAACATTTGGCTGGAGCAAAAATGTCAATTGGACGTTACCAGATGTATAATAAAAACTATGTTGGTGCGATTCATAATTTTACCGAAGTTACTGAGCGCTATCGCGGCACCAATCAAGTTCCAGAAGCCTTCTTCCGACTTACGGAAGTGTATTACAAAATCGGTTTACAAAAAGAATCTTTGGCAGCTTTTCGTTTACTCAAATCTTACTTTCCGCAAAATGTTTGGGTAGAAACAGCAGAAAAAATTGATCCGGTTTTGTTCAATGAAAAATAATTTTGAGTCTAATTTTCAGAAAGGAAGTCATCATATTTGGCTCCCTTATACTCAAATGCAGAATCACGTCCCGCAGCTTGAAGTTATTGATGCGAAAGGTAGTAAGATTTTCTTAAAAGATGGTAGAGTTTTAATTGATGGTATCAGCTCTTGGTGGTCAACAGCACATGGTTACAAACATCCTAATTTAGTCAAAACGATTGCGAGTCAGGCGAAAAAATTATCGCACATTATGTTAGCTGGATTTGCTACCGATCCAACTTACAAGCTAGCACATCGTCTTTGTCAGTTTAGCAAAATGGATCGCGTATTTTTCTCTGATTCTGGATCAACTGCCATAGAAGTTGCGATGAAAATTTGCTGGCAATTTCACATCAATTCTGGCGATCGCAATAAAACAAAATTTATTTCCTTCAAAAATTCTTATCACGGTGACACCACTGGCGCAATGTCTCTTGCTGATCTTGATTCTGGCATGCATGAAAAATTTCAACCAATTTTGCTGAAAAATTTTTCACTAGATCTACCAAAAAATAAAACTGACTTAGAAAATTTTGAAAAATTTGTCGTTGAGAACAAAAATATTTTAGCCGGAATTTTTGTTGAACCTCTAGTTCAATGTGCTGGCGGCATGATTTTTAGTGACACAACAATTCTGCACGAAATTTTTAACATCGCCAAAAAACATCAAATTCTTTTTGTCGCTGATGAATGTGCTGTTGGATTTTATCGTTTAGGTAAAAAATTTGCTTGCGACATCGCCGAAATTTCACCAGATATTTTAGTGGTTGGGAAGGCTTTAACTGGCGGCACTATGACCTTAGCCGCAACTTTGGTCAAAGAAGAAATTTTTACAAAATTCTTAAACGAGTCACTTGATTTTGCTTTGATGCATGGCCCAACTTTTATGGGAAATCCCCTAGCCTGCGCTGCTGCGAATGCTTCTCTCGATATTTTTGAAAAGGAAAATTACGAGCAAAAAGTTTCTGAAATCGAAAAATTCTTAAGCAAAGAATTAAAAAAATGTCGTAAACTGCCAAAAGTTAAAGATATACGAGTTCTTGGTGCAATTGGCGTTGTCGAAGTTGATGGTGATTTTGAATTGATGAAAAGATTGCGGAAAGATTTTGTCGCCGCCGGAGTTTTCTTACGTCCTTTTTCGAATTGCGTTTACGTAATGCCAGCGCTTAACATAAAAAAATCAGAGCTGAGAAAAATTACCGATGCAATTTTTCTTACATTGTCATCCTGAACAAAGTGAATGATCTCGTTAGCCAAACTCCAAATTTTTCTAACAAGATCCTTCACTTCGTTCAGGATGACAGCGAGTTAGAATTAGAAGTGGTATGCGATACCAAATTTTAAAATACGATTCTTACTGTAAACCTTGTCGAAATAAGCTCCAGTGGTGGTATAATCACCGCTAACATGTGATTTAAAAATATTAGACTGTTCGTTATATTCCAAAACAAAAGAGAATTTATCAAACGGACTATATCCAATGCCGGCACCGTAAAAAGTCGCCATATCACTACCACTTTTAACATCTTTGTTAACTGAATCTGACATTCTGATCGTATAGTTAGTTGACGATAAACCTCCAACCAAAAATGGCGCAATACCGTAATCAAAATCGTAACCAACATCAACTTTAAATCCGTAGCGATTATTTAGTTCAACCACGTTTCCATAAGACTTTCCAGCTCCACTCACTCCAAGATTTTCATAAAAAACCGCCGGGGCGACAAACAACCATTTTAAAGGATCAATCAAAGTTTTTTCAGCACTGAAAGCATATTTATAGGTGAAACCATAACCTACACCATCAGGATTTGGATATTCGTTAGATACGTAATATCTCTGCCCATCAACATAAGTATCACCAAAAGTTGAGGTACTATATGCTTTATATTCAGAAGAAGCGCTCAAGCGATTTGTACTATTAATACCAACTGCATCAACTTGGAAATAGTGCCCTTTTGTTGCACCAGCATAAGCAAAAACTTGCGTTGAAAGAGAGCATAAAAAAATTATCGCAACAAAGTTCTTGGCCAGCGAAATACAATTGGTCATGAAAATTTAAGTTTGGTTTGAAAAAAATTATTCGTGGTAAAATCTGTCGATCACATTTTTGTACTTTTCTTCCAAAACATTACGTTTCAATTTCATGGAAGGAGTAATGTCTCCAGACTCAATGGATATAGATTCCAAAGCGATGTGAAATTTCTGAATTTGTTCCCAGTGATCGCAATTAGCGTTAATGCGATCGACATTTTTTTGGACAAATTTTTGCAAAATTTGCGAAGCTAAAAATTCCTCATCACTACCAGAAAAGTCAAATTTCTTTTTGAATTTTGTTAAAATTTCAAAATCGGGAAACAATAACGCGCTGGTAAATTTTCTACCTTCCGCAATAACAACTGCACCAATGAGAAATTCTAAACTGGTCGCTAACTTTTGTTCCAGAGGTACTGGACGAACATATTTGCCATTAGCATTTTTAAAAACTTCTTTTTTACGACCGATAATTTTGATAAAACCTTCATCGTCAATTGCTGCTAAGTCACCAGTTTTAAGCCAGTTGTTTTCAATCACTTCTGCAGTTTTTTTCGGGTCATTATGGTAACCACGCATCACGTTTGGACCTTTGACTAATAACTCACCATCTTCAGCGATTCTAACTTGGACTGATGGGAAAGCTTTGCCGATAGTTGCGAATTTATGATGTTTTGGATTATTAGCACCAATCACGGGAGAGCTTTCAGTCATGCCATAACCACAAAATAAATCGATACCAATATTTTGGTAAAAACGTTCCATATCAACTGAAAGAGCAGCTCCGCCACAAATCATCATACGCATATTTCCGCCCAAAGCTATGCGAAATTTTTTGTAAATAAGTATATCAAAAATTTTATCGAATAAATTTTTCTTAGCATCTACATCCTTGATTAGAGCTCGTTTCAAAGCTTTTTGTCCTAAATATTTTTTTAAGAATGAAGATGAATCAACACCTTCTTTGATACGAGAAAAAACTTTTTCCATCACACGCGGAACTGTTGTCATAAGAGTTGGACGCACTTCTCGCAAAAAGATTCCAACATTCTTTACATCATCAACAAAGTGAACTGATACACCTTGCGTGATATAAAATAACATCACCATACGTTCAAAAATATGGGCCAGCGGCAGAAAAGAAATTATCACGTCTTCTTGATAAAGCGGAAAACAAACTGCGGTATCGTGAATTTGCGAGACCAAATTATCGTGAGTTAATTCAACACCTTTTGGCTTTCCTGTACTACCTGAAGTATAAATTATTGTCGCTAAATCTTGTGGCTGTGCAATTTTTAGCAGATCTTCGAGAACATATTTTTTCTCATCAGCCGCTTTTTTACCCAATAAAATCAAATCTTCAAAGCCGAGGCAATCTTTTTCGTCAACATTATAACCAATAATTCTAACTGCCGAATTCGTCGCCTTTACTTGTTTGATAATTTCAGAACTGTCGGTGAAAAAATATTGAACTTTAGCATCAGCAATTTCGAAGAGCAGATTTTCTTTCGATATATTACTGAAAATTGGAACAGTTACCGCACCCGCTAAAATAGCTCCTAAATCAGCGATCAACCAAATTGGATTTTGGTAAGAACAAATGGCGAAAGATTGATTTTTAGTCAGGCCAATTTCTTTAAGACCGCAAGCAAAATGAAATGATTTTTCTAAAAATTCCTGATTAGAAAAACTTCTCCACACACCATTTTCTTTAAAGTTAAGTGCACGTGGATTGGCAAATTTATTGGCCTGAAAAGATAAGATTTGCGATAGCGTTACAAAATCTTGCATCAATTTTATAAAATATTTTTAACCAATGCTAACAACATCAAAAGTTTACGATGAATTACTTCATGATCACGAAGATAAGAGCGTATCATCATATCAACGCCAGCCTCTTTGGCAAAATAAAGACAGATAATCATCAAAAACATGACGGAAAAATAATTGGCAATCGAATCAATAAAACGTGCACCAATTGTGGATTCTGTCATCTTAACATCTTGCACTTTTTTGATTCGTCTTACAGTTCCGGGATGAGTTGAGAAAAGTGTAAAATATCCACTTTTTCCAAGCATTGATAAAGCTAATGCCATGTTGTGTCCACCAAAGGCGTAAGCTGATTGACGATCACAGCGATATTCAATAGCACGGCTAACAAAACGGCGTAAAAATTCGTAAATATTATAAACAATAAAACGGTTAAATGAAGTCAGAATAAAACGCACAATTGAATACAGATCATTCATCAAAAATGCATAAGATCTAACGCCGGGAACAAACAACATGAAGCGCGACAACAATCTAAAGAAAAAACTCATGATTGAGGAAACAAAATTCGTCACTTTTTGATTAGTGATAATCAAAAAACCCGGCAAAAAATCTTTGTTAACTAAGTGAGACATCTCGTGTCCCATAATGCTGCGGATCGCATTTAAGAATCTTTTTGGATCTGGGCACTCAACTAAATAATGTTTTATTAATCCTTGAGTTAAAACAATCGCTCTTTTGTTGAAACTACTGACTGCAAAAGCGTTAATTTCATCTGAATTTTTTATGTAAAGATGAACGTTTTTTTCACCAAATCTGGTTTTCACCTGGTCGAAAATATCACTTAAAAAATCATAATCTTTAATCTTTTCAAAACGGCTACAATTCTTTAGCGAAGAACGAACAGAAAATCCGAAAAGAAAATCGAGAAACAAATAAAATAACATCAAAAAGCTAACGACAAAAAGCAGTAGGAATACTGCCAATTTGATTTCAGACAAAACACCTTCACTAATCGTAAAAGAACGGTGACCAAAATTAAGTAAAGGTAACAGAGCCACAGCAAATGGCGAAGCTAGAACCACAATGTTAAACACAGTGATCACATAGACCAAAATAAGATTTATCGGCTTAGCAAACATGGATTTAAAAGGAAAATTAGGAAGAAAGATGTTTGATTTTTTTTGCTAACTTATTACTTAAGTCATGAAGTTTTCAATTCTTTAATATCTGTTCTCTTAAAAAAATGCGCACGATCCAAGTTCAAAATCTTAAAATCTCTAACAACCTTCCTTTCACTTTAATTGCTGGCCCTTGCCAGACTGAGTCGATGGATCATAGCTTGATGATGGCAAGCAACATCAAAAGAATTTGCGATAAACTCGGCATTAATTTCATCTACAAATCATCTTTCGATAAAGCCAACAGATCAAGCATTGGCGGCCAACGCGGCGCTGGTTTGGAAAAAACTTTGCCAATCTTCGCTGAAGTCAAAAAACAATTTAAATGTCCAATCATTACCGACATTCACAGCGAAGAACATTGCCGTATTTTGGCTGATCGCGAAGAAGTCGATATTTTGCAAATCCCAGCCTTCTTGTGCCGTCAAACTGACTTGTTAGAAGCTGCAGCAAAAACGGGCAAAGTCATCAACATTAAGAAAGGTCAATTTTTAGCACCTTGGGATGCAGCTAATATTGTTAAAAAAATGGATCACTTTGGAAATCAAAATGTGATGTTGACTGAACGTGGCGTAAGCTTCGGATATAACACTTTAGTTTCTGACATGCGCAGCTTGCCAATTATGGCGCAAACTGGTTGCCCAGTTGTTTTTGATGCAACACATTCAGTTCAACAACCAGGTGGTTTGGGTGGCGCAAGTGGCGGTGAGCGTAAATTCGTTGATACTTTGGCTTCAGCTGCAGTTGCGGTTGGTGTTGCTGCTGTATTTATGGAAGTACATCAAGATCCGGATAATGCTCCTTCTGATGGCCCTTGCATGGTGCGTTTAGATCATTTGGAAAAACTTTTAACTAAGCTAAAAAAATTGGACGAAATCGCCAAAGCTTCATAAAAAATCATTCGAAATATGAGCAATAATTCACTTCATCTTTTAGTAATCGACGACGATACCAGACTGCGTAATCTTTTATGTCGTTTTCTTGAGGAAAGCGGCTTTAAAGTTTCGGTAGCTAAGGACACTATTGAAGCTAAAAATCTCATTGCTGAAAATAAGTTCGATTTATTGATCGTTGACGTGATGCTACCTGGCGAAACCGGTGTCGAATTTACCTCAAACTTGCGTCAATCTTCGACTATTCCAGTGATTATGCTGACCGCACGAGGTGAATTTGAAGACCGCATCAAAGGTTTAGAAGCTGGCGCTGACGATTATTTGCAAAAACCTTTCGAACCAAAAGAACTTCTTCTGCGCATCAATAACGTTTTGAAACGAGTTGGCGTTGCAAGCTCTGATCCAAACATTTGCCGCTTCGGCGATTTCTCTTTTAACCTGATTGATTCACGTTTGAAAAAAGGTGATAGCTTCGTTCACATCACCGATTCTGAAGCCAAAATTTTAGCAATTTTGTGCAAAGAGAAAGGCAAGGCAGTCAGCCGCGAAAAACTTTCTAACCTTTGCGGAGACATTGACGAACGCAGCATCGATGTTCAAATAACCAGACTTCGCAGAAAAATCGAAACCAATCCCAAACAACCTCATTACTTACAAACTGTAAGGAATCACGGTTATGTGATTTACGAATAGATTATCTTATTTTAGTTCAAATCTAAACACGTAAAACGGTTGCGCGTGAATTTGGCATAAGTCATGCAATCTTGATATTCTTGCTTTGACAGCCCCAAAGATTTGGGTGATTTAGAAATTTTAAAGTGAGAAAAAATTTCTTTTAAACGTGATTCTTCAAGATGAATTTTTTGTAGTTCTTTTTTTAACTTCTCATCAAGTGGTTTTGGTTTTTGCACAATTTTTTGGTGATATTCTTCTAAACATTGTGCCGCAACTTTTTTGCCGAAAAAATTTGTCACATTTTTAATCGCATTTTTATCGTCTGAAAAAATTTCCGACGCATTTCCAGTTAAGATATTTTTCTGCAATTTTGCCGCACTCAAAGTTGTAACCGCGATCAGTTCTCCGTGCAGTTTTTCTTCGGAAATCTTGGGATATTTCATGTCGATTGTGTGCGAAATCATGTGCTCAGATTGGCTTGCTGGATAAGAACCACCAGCCTTTGTCATTGCTTGTCCAGAAAGCAATAGAATTTCGATTAAAATTTTTAATAACTTCTCATCTCGCAGCGAAAATTTACGATAATTTTTTAGCAGAAAATCAACTTTTGGCTGTAGTTCAGTAAACAATTTCTCGTCAAATTTTGTGCCTAAAATTTTGTGCGATAAATACCAATCGAACCAACAAGAATAAAAACACAAACTATCGCCAATCCCTGCTTTTGTAAGTCTTGCTGGCGCAGATTTTAAAATTTCTAAATCACAAAACACCATTTCTGGCAAAGTTGCTGGCAAAGTTTTTTTATGTCCTGAAATTGTGATCGAAGCATTTTTCGACAAATAGCCATTCATCGACGCAGCTGAAGCAATAATTGCGTAAGGAATATTTTTTTGTGCCGAATTATATTTGCACAGATCGTTGATCGTCCCACTTCCAAGCGCTAAAATAAAATCACAATTCTTTAGCGCTGCCGAAATTTTTTTGAGATTTTTGTCATCAGCTTTGGGATTTTTTAGAATCAATTTTTGATGATTTTGCGCCAAAAAATCTGGAGTAAAAAATCTAGCGCAATTTTTCCAAATTTTTTCATCGGTCACAAAAAGAATTTTTTTACCCGCAAACTTTAATTCTTGTGGTCTCAGGCTGTAAGAAATTTTTATGTTTTTAGTCATGAAAAAACTTGTGGGATAAAAATTGTTTTTTATGTTGCGGCACTTATTGGAACTAGTTGTCCCCTCGCACAAATTAAATTCAATTTAAAAATGGAAAATCTTCAACTATTCCTGCTGATTTTGCAGGTCATAATTGCTGTTGTTATGATTGTTTTGGTGTTAATCCAAAAATCTGATGGCGATTCTTTAAGCGGTATCGGTGGAGGTTCTGGTGGTCTTAATTCTGTAATGTCGAGCAAAGCTTCAGCCAGCGCTTTGACCAAAGCAACGATGATTTTGATCGGAATTTTTATGCTAAACTGCCTGATATTGGCTTCAATTTCCAACTCGGCAAAAAAATCGATCCAACAAGAACTCGAACAAACAATTCAAGAACAAGAAAAAGCTGCACCAACTGCACCTGCAGTTGAAGAAACTCCTGCGACTCCAAAGGTCGATAACTAAATCTCAAAATTAACATGAAAGTTACAGCTCTAAATCAAACTCACCGCGATCAAGGCGCAAAAATGGTTGAATTTGCTGGCTACGACATGCCAGTTCAATATGCTGACGGCATGTTGAAAGAACATGAATGGACTCGTTCTGGCAATGTTGGAATTTTTGATGTTTCGCACATGGGACAATTCTTCATCGAAGGCGCAGACGTTGTAAAATTCTTGTCTCACATCACGCCAACTGATTTTTCTCTCAGCACTCCAAATCTTGCGAAATACACAGTTTTAACCAATCCACAAGGCGGCATTATTGATGATTTGATCATCACCAAATTGACCGATACAAAATTTTTCATCGTATTAAACGCCGGCTGCAAAGAAAAAGATTCAGCTTGGATCAGAAAAAATCTTCCAGCAGGAATTAATTTTACCGAACTATCTGATCGCTCTCTAATCGCGGTTCAAGGTGGCAAAGCTGAAGAAGTTTTAAATAAATTTTTAGCTGCCGGAAACTTGGCTGAATTGCCTTACATGAATATCGGTTTCTACAAATTGAAATCTGGCGAAGAAGTTTTCATCAGCCGTACTGGCTACACCGGCGAAGATGGTTTTGAAGTTTCAATTCCAAACTCTGCCGCGGCGAAATTCTGGCTTGATCTTTCAGCTCAATCAGAAGTTAAACCAATCGGACTTGGCGCTCGCGATTCACTTCGTTTAGAAATGGGTTACCCACTTTACGGTCACGATTTGGACGATACAACTTCACCAATCGAAGCCGCTCTTGGTTGGGTTGTTAGCAAAAGCAATACAAGTTTCATTGGTGCTGATCGTGTTTTAAAAGAAAAAGCTGAAGGCGCGTCACGCAAAAGAATCGGTGTTAAATTGCTTGATCGCGGCATCGCTCGCGAAGGCACAGAAATCAGAAAAGATGGTAAAAAAATCGGCGTTTTATCAAGCGGCGGATTTTCACCAAATCTAAAAGTTTCAATCGGACAAGGCTATTTTGAAACCGCTTTGGCCAAGGTTGGAGATAATGTTACAGCAGTTGTTCGCGATCGCGAAATTCCTGCAGTTTTAACTTCGCCAGTTTTTGTCGAAGCAAAAACCAAATCAGTTAAAAAATAATTAATAACTTAGTTGTCATCCTGAGCATGGCGAAGGGTCTTGTTTGATAAATTAACAAGATCCTTCGCTATGCTCAGGATGACAAGATTAACAATAACAAAAGGAGAAAGTATGAAATTTACTAAAGACCACGAATGGATCAAAGTTGAAGGCGATGTTGCTACAATCGGAATTACCGAATATGCAGCTGATGCTTTGGGCGAATTAGTTTACGTTGAACTTCCAAAAGTTGGTAACACTTACAAAGTTCACGATGCTTTCGCAGTTGTTGAATCTTCTAAATCTGCAAGTGACGTTTACATTCCAGTTGCTGGCGAAGTTGTTGCGGTTAACGAAGCTCTAGCTTCTCAACCAGAATTAGTAAACAACTCTTCTTATGAGAATGGCTGGATTGCTAAAGTTAAAATGAGCAACGCTGCTGATTTATCTGATGCAATGGATGAAGCTTCTTACAAAGAATTTTTGAAGAATCAGTAATCTGATTTCATCCCGCATTTCAAAGCCGGACAAGTGAATAACTTGTCCGGCTTTTTTTATGATACAGTCTATTGTCAGGATTCTGAGTCTTTATAGATATAAAAGAATAAAGGAAAAAAAACTATTTCTTAAAACATATGGAAGACAACAAGAAGCAACTTTCAACTTCTGACTCAAATTATTCTGACGGAAAACAAATCATTTATTCACTGTCTCCTTCTAAGCCTAAAGAATCTCGTGAAGACTTTCATCGAGTATATTAAGAAATGATTAATGGTTCTTCTCCCAGAACATCATGTGTTCCTAAAAATGAGGCTAAACGACTACAAACAGAAGAAAAACAAATGAAAAAATAAGATTTATTATTGGTAAAACTTATTCATAAAATTCTCTGCTTTACCCAGGATCATCTCTTCTATAAGATCAGAAATTTTTAAATTCGTTTTCTCAATTAACTTAATTTCTTCAGAGTTGAATTTCCCTAAAACATAATCTGCTGTATCATAACCTTTATTATCCGGACGCCCTATTCCAAGACGCAAACGCCAATAATCTTTACCACAACATTCATCAATTGAACGAAGACCGTTGTGTCCTGCATGTCCGCCACCAATTTTTAGTTTGATTTTCCCTAAAGCTAAATCGAGATCATCGTGAAAAACCAAGACATTTTTCAAATCAATTTTATAAAAATTGATTGCTTCCGCAACTGCCACTCCAGAGCGATTCATGTAGGTTTGCGGCTTAATGGCTAAAACTTTTTGCCCAGCAATTGTACCACTAAAAACTTCGCTTTTAAATTTCTTTGATTGCACCACAAAGCCATAATCTTCAACAATTTGGTCAAGCAACAAAAAGCCAAAATTGTGACGCGTCAACTCATATTCAGAACCAATATTTCCAAGCCCAACCAACAGATACATAAGTGATAAATTTTATTGCAAAAGTGCGACAAGTTTTTAGACAGAACTAAGTAAATACTTCCTCTCCAAACTCAACTTGAGATGCAAAAAAAATCATTAAAAATTTTTCTCATTATAATTTTCTGTGCTGCTTTCTCCTGCAACACAACACCGGAAAGTGAACCCTACCTTCTTTCTAACAATCCAAAAATCAGAGATTTAGAACGCCAAGATCATAAATTCTGTAACTCTCTAGATCTCAATTCTGGCTCAACTAATAAAAGCTTTAGTGCTGATCTTTATTGGCATTGCCGCCTTTCCATGGCGAAATACAAGTTACAAACTCGTAACCAAGATTCACGCGACATCGCAAACTATAATAAAGAAATTAGTGATCTTGTAACCACGATTTCGTTGCGTTTAGCTGATGCTAAGGAATCAGTTTTCATCAAAGAAAATAAAAAACTTGATGCCCGCGACCATGCTAAATGCGTTGCTATGGGTTATGATTTCGATATTTCTGATCGCTTGGCAAGTGATCAATATTTACTTTGTCGCAAAAGATTGATTGATGAAGATCAACTCGATCCAGCATTTGGCGAAGAAGAATATCTCAAATATCCTAACCGCGCCTACAACTTAAGTTTTGTGCTTGATACACGCATTGACAGCGAAAATAAACGATATGCTGATTTGGAAAAAGATTATCCAATTTGTCTAAAATTCTTTAACGACAAGAAAAATTTGATACCTTGTAAAACAGCGCAAGACAACTCTGCACAATGCGTTAAAGATATCGTCATCAAGAAATTTAAGAAAGAATCGGCACAAAAAACCATCTGCCAAAAACAAGCTTACGTAAAATTTCCTGATGCACTTTTACGTGAAGGCGACGAAAGACAGCAAGACATTGAACAAGCAAAAATCAGAGCTGACAACTATAACAATAACAGCTTTAGCGCCCTCGGAATTGATAAAGATGATGTTGAATTATTTGAATCAGAAGAAACCGCTGATGCGAAATATTATGAACGACAAAAACAAAAAGAGCTGGAGAAAAATATTAATTCCAAAAGAGGAATTTATGGCAGATATGGCTTAACCAGATTGCGCCAAAAATATATTATGTCTTGTCAGCAAAACGCGGCCAAGGAAGTGCAGGATTATGTTGATAGTTTGAAAAAAGAATGTGCCGAAATTGCAGATTATAAACCAGAAGAAGATTTGATTTAGAATTTAAGACATCGCCAACATCTTACGCAAAGGCGCTTCAGCCTTTAATCTTAAATCTTCATCAAGTTGTAATTCTCCACCGCTTGGCGATTTATTACCGTGTTTTAACACCAAATATAATTTCTCTAAAGTGTTGAGCTGCATGTGCGGACAATTGTTACACATGGTGCAGCCAGCACGATCTTCAAAATAACATTCAAAAAATTTTCCGTTTGGATTGCTGCGTTGCATTTGGTGAATGATGTGCGGCTCAGTCAAAACAATAAATTCGCCACCTTGATTTTCTGTCGCATATTTCAACAACGCCGAAGTCGAACCAACATGATGCGCGTATGTCAACAAATGCTCTGGACATTCTGGATGCGCAATCACTTTGGCATTTGGATGATTAGTCATCAACTTCACCAATTCTTTCTCAGAGAATTGTTCGTGAACCATACAAGATCCATTCCACAAAATCATGTTACGGCCAGTCGTTTTCTGTAAATAACGACCAAGATGTTGATCGGGAGCGAAAATAATTTCACGATCCGCCGGAATTTGTTCGATGATTTTTTTAGCGTTTGATGAAGTAACAATAATATCCGACAAAGCTTTGATATCAGCGGAGCAATTGATGTAGCTCACAACTAACGCGTTTGGATGTTTTTTCTTAAATTCCGCGAAAGGCCCAGGTTGGCAAGAATCTTCAAGCGAACAACCAGCTTTCAAATCTGGCACTAAAACAGTTTTTGTCGGCGATAAAATTTTCGCCACTTCCGCCATAAATTTTACACCACAAAACACAATTTTATCTGCGTTTGTCGCTGCAGCATTACGCGATAAATCAAGCGAATCACCAACAAAGTCAGCGATATCTTGAATCTCGCCGTCTTGATAATAATGCGCCAAAATCACAGCGTTTTGTTCTTTTTTTAAGCGAAGAATTTCTTCTTCTAAATTTGCGGGGATTTCAAACATGATTATAATCCAACAATTTCAAAAACTTCTTTTTTGGTTTTAGCGGCGATTACGCTCGCCTGCTCTTTTCCTTGGTTCAAAACTTGACGAACATAATTTTGATCTTGCGAAAAACGTCTTAAATTTTCCTGAATTGGACGAAGTTTTTCGATCAAATTTTCTGCTAAATCAGTTTTAAATTTTCCGTTTCCTGCGGTTTCATATTCTGCCGCGATTGCTTCTGGCGTTTTGCCCGACACCGCTGAAAAAATATTTAACAAATTATAAATTTCTGGACGCGCTTCATCCATTGTGATTGTAGGAAGAGAATCAGTTTTAGCTTTTTTGACTTTTTTCAGAATCTCGTCGGCGCTGTCGGTTAAATTGATGCGCGACAAATCTGATTCATCCGACTTACTCATTTTTTTAGTACCGTCTTGTAACGACATAATGCGTTTCACCGCTTTTACAATCATCGGTTCCGGAAGTTTGAAATATTCGACACCGAAACGACGATTAAACGCACCAGCAATATCGCGAGTAAGTTCTAAATGTTGCTTTTGATCTTCGCCTACTGGAACGACATCAGCTTTGTAAAGCAAAATGTCGGCGGCCATTAAAACCGGATAAGAATATAGTCCGAGATTTTCATCTTTGGCAGATTTCTCTTTAAACTGCGTCATACGATTCAACCATCCCATCGGCGTAAGCGTGCCGAAAACCCAAGCCAATTCTGCGTGCTCCGCAACTTCACTTTGTGCGAATAACGTAACTTTTTTCGGATCCAAACCACAAGCGAGATAAACCGCAGCCGCATCCAAAACATTTTGGCGCAAAGCTTTCGGATCTTGCGGCAAAGTGATGGCGTGCAAATTCATCACGCCGAAAATGCATTTGTGAGTTTCTTGAAGATCAATCCAGTTCGCAATTGAACCGAGATAATTACCTAAATGCAGATTTCCGGTCGGCTGAATTCCTGAAAGAACAGTTTTCATTTTATTCAAATTTGGGGGTTGCGCCAAAGAGCGCGGCACTTTAATTTCGCGATCTTGTAAGGCAAGTAGATGATCGCTGGTTTTAGCACGCAAGTGTTTGAAAATCAGAGGAAAGTCCGGACTCCTCGCCAGAAACGATACCAGCTAACGGCTGGCCACGTCGGCTTGAACACATAGAGCCGTTGAGGGAAAGTGTCACAGAGAATATACCGCCATCGCAATTCGCTTCGTTTGATTTCACGGCCTCTTAATCGGAGGTGTTTAGTCGCGACTTTTTGTAAATGGTAAGGGTGAAAACGCGAGGTAAGAGCTCACGGATTTGCGCAGTAATACGCATCTCGAAAAACCCTATCGGGAGCAAGACTAAATAGGAATAACGGTTTGGAAACAAACAATGCTCTGGCGCATGTTATTCGGGTAAGTTGCTTGAGGTCAGTAGCAATGCTGATCCTAGATGAATGATCGTCGCTCGTGCAAACGAGTACAAAATCCGGCTTATTCTTGTCTTACAATTTCACCAAATCACCAAACACCATGAACAAAAATTTTGACGAGTGTAATGTCGTAAAAAAGACATTGGACGATAAACATAGAACACCAACTTTTAAACAAAGAGAAGTTTGGTGGTGTAGTGTTGGTCTTAATGTCGGACACGAAGAAAATGGTAAGAATGAATTTTTCAATCGACCAGTTTTGGTAGTTCGAAAATTCAACAACCAAATATTTCTTGGAGTTCCTCTCAGCACAAAAATTAAGGATAATAAATTTTATCATCCAATTCACCTTAAAGGAAAAAGCGGTAGTGTATTGTTATCTCAGATTAGAGTTTGGGATAGTAAGCGTCTGACGCACAAGGTGGGAGATATAACGCAAGATCAGTTTGATCTTGTCAGAAGGAAGGTAATAGAGCTGATTTAGTCAGCCCTTCCATTGCTAGAAGGGCTGCGTGTGGCTATCGCCAATTTGTGTTGGTGATTTAAAGCGACAGCTAATATTTTGTCAAGCAACCCAAAAATATCATAAATTCTCAATAAAATTTCATGCTTACAACCAACGAAATTCGTACAAAATTCCTCGATTACTTCGCAAAAAATGGACACGAGATTATCGCATCCAGTCCTCTAATTCCGCATAACGATCCGACTTTGATGTTTACTAACGCGGGGATGAATCAGTTTAAAAATTATTTCACCGGCGTGGAAGTTCCGAAATTCAAACGCGCGGCAACTTCGCAAAAATGTGTGCGTGCTGGTGGAAAACATAATGACCTCGACAACGTTGGATACACCGCACGTCATCACACTTTCTTCGAGATGTTAGGAAATTTTTCGTTTGGTGATTATTTCAAAGAAGAAGCAATTTTTTTCGCTTGGGAACTTTTGACCAAAGAATACGGAATCAATCGCGATAAGCTTCTGGTAACTGTTTACCACAATGACGACGAAGCAGCAAATTTGTGGAAAAAAATCGCTTCACTTCCTGAACAAAAAATTATTCGCATCGCAACTGACGACAACTTCTGGTCGATGGGCGATACCGGCCCATGCGGTCCATGCTCAGAAATTTTTTATGACCACGGCGATAAAATTTTCGGCGGCGTGCCTGGAAGCAAAGACGAAAATGGCGATCGTTTTATCGAAATTTGGAATTTGGTTTTCATGCAATTTGAAAAGCAAAAAGACGGCAAAATGATTCCTTTGCCAAAACCTTGTATCGATACCGGAATGGGTTTAGAGCGCGTCACCTCTGTGTTGCAAGGTGTTCACGATAATTACGAAACTGACAGCTTCAAAAAATTGATCGGCGAAATTACTAAAATCGTAGCAGAATAATTATTTGCTATTCGAGTTTCCTTTAGCGTTTGCGAGTGCTCCGACAAGTCTTCTGACAGCTTTAGCAGCAACAACTCCTGCAAGTGCCAAACTACCGTACAACACAGTATCATTTTGATTAGAAGATCTAACTGATTGCTGGTCTTGTCTTGATTCCACAACATTCGGAAGATCCAAATTAATCTGCGCTGAATCAACATCAATCACAAGTGGATCAGGCAATCTCACCAATTCATCTCCTTGAATACGACTATAATGACCTGAAGCAACCTGATGCCTATTAATTGCTATTAAATCAGCCTTCCTCAGGCTTTGGGGCCATGTTATATCACAATCAACTTCAGCTGATTTTTTCTGAGCTTCACAATATATTTTGTCAGCATCACGATATGACATCACTGAATCTTCAACGAAAATATCTTCCTGACAAAATAGTCCGGTTTCTCTACCACTATAATTATTTGGATGGGTTAAGCCACCTATCGCATGACCGAAAAATTCATGCAAGAAAACATAAGCTGCATATTCTCTACTATTACCTTTTCCTAAAAAATCTTTGTACAGAATAACTCTTTTATGGGCGATATCTTGACTATCTGGCTCTGAATAACTCCTAACAATCCCACGTTCATTATCTTTGAGGAAAAGATCTAAGTCAGATGTTGCAATTACAATAGTATTTCTAGGGTCAGACCTTAGTACTATAACTCCTCTCTCATTATCCGCCAATCTAATTTCCTGAATTGGCCTGTTGATTAAATCCTTATTTTCAGCAATGATTTTTCGTGCAAAATCTTTTTCTTCTTCTGTGAAAGGATAAAATTTTGGAAGAAAAGATGGCGTATCAAAACTGTAATATATCGTTGGATCATCTAATTCTCTCCATTTTGATACTTGTGGATTAGGAGAAATACAATCTACCACATCTTCAAGCTTAACACGACTCTTCCTAGCGGCAGACAAAACATCTAAGATTACTTTATTTTTCGAATAGATTCGAGCTTCCTCCAATTCTAAAGCGCTAAATTGCTGGTGATGATGTTGTGCAATATATGTGACAATAGCTTCGTTATCTCTTGCCGATGCTCTGAGAAAATCAACTTTTCTGACTTCAAATCCATATTGTTCCACTAACAGTTTGTAAGATTCTGGACAATTTTGAAAAACTGCAAAATTTGCCAAATCATATTCCCCCAACTTTACTCTTATTGGATGAGCACCTTGACTGCACAAGGCTTTAAATTTTTCAACATCTGGTAATGCATCTATCAATCTAATATCTAAAGATTGCTGATTCTGGATTACTTCTTGAACATCGTACTTCCCTTTCAACATCGCCCTATTCCAAGGAGCAATTCCATCTTTTCCAGGATGATTAAGTTGAATCGGATGTTTGGCAATCATACGCTTGATTACATCGGCGCTAACATCTCCTTCCACCGCCATCATCAAAGCATTATTTCCAGATTTGTTAATCGCATTAACATCAAAATCATGATTCTCAATTAGATGGTCATACATTTCACCTTTACCAAAAGCTGCAGCAAGAAGAGCAGCATCATTACCAAATTTATCGACCGAGTTTTTATTAAATCCTGTTTGAGCTGATAAATAATCATACATCTCAATATTGCCTGCAATCGCGGCCATCAAACCAGCATTACAACCATCTGAATTTACATATTCTAGACTTGCACCATCGCTTAAAAGACGAGAAGCTCTTGCTAAATCTCCCCAATAAACTGCATCTAAAAGTTCCTGCCCTAATTCTGATTTTGTTTTGGTCATTTTATTTTCTGATTATCTTCCCATTCCACCGCTATTGGAACTATTGTAAGATTTTACGTCATCTGCATGATGATTGTGCTGACCATGATGGAATGGATTGTTTACGTGAGTTTGCGCTGATCCAGCATTATCGATCATTTGTCCTAAAGCATCACTAATACCACGAACATTTTCTTTTGTTATAACACTAGCACGATCGGCAATTTTTTCTGTAATCGCCCAATTACCAGCTCGCGCCGCTGTTTGCAAAATCGTTTCACCATGCTGCACGCTGTTAACATTAGCACCATCAAGAATCAAACTGTTAACAGAAGCAACATCGCCTTTCACAACCGCATGATACAACATTTCTTCTTTGTTCACCTCAACTTCTGTCTCGGTTTTTTTATCAGAAGAGTTTTGCTGACTTTTTTTACTTTCCTCAAACGCTGCACTTTTAAAATTAGTCTTACCGCCATTATCTTTTAAACACGCTGCCAATTCACGATCAATACGCATCAAAGCAATATCAAGCGCCGTCATGCCATCATTGTTCACAGCGTTAATATCGACTCCACATTCTTTAATCAGAAATTCCATCGTCTCAACATCAGCATCAATTGAAGCAGCAAAATGAGCTAAATTATTACCATCAGGTGATTGAAAATTTACATTTGCTCCCAGAGCAATTAACCATTTTAAAAATTTCTTACTACGCTTTCCCACCAAAGCTGCGGCGAGTGCATTTAACTTTCCGCTTTTATTGAATTTATTCAGACTCTCAACATTCAGACCACAATCAGCAAAAAACTGGGCAATTTCTTCCATTCTGATTTCTGATGCACAGGCCATAATAAAAATTTCATGCGCCATTTCCTGCAAATGCTTTTCGGCATTATTTCCTTCTTTCTCTAACTCTTTGAGTTCTTGTTTTAACTGGTGTTGCAAACCTTCCAAAATTGCTTTTTGCTCATCATTAAGTTGAGAATTTTTAGCAGAATGCAAACTGTTCAGCACTTTTTTAGCAAAATTAAATACACTCTTTCTGGTGATTTTCCCCGAACCATCTTCATTAATTTCAAACTTAGGAAGTTGCTCTTCTGATTTTTTTGTACCGAAAAGATCTTTAAAAAATGCCATTACTAACCACCTAAAACGTTGCCCTGACTACCATCTCTTCCTAATTCTTGTCGTTTTTTTCTCTCTTCCAACATTTCTACCCAGCTAAATACTGTTTTATTTGGCACCTCTTCAATACCGGAATGAACTTGTGATTGCTGAGGTCCAACACCACGAGCCACTTCTACCAAAACCTCACTACCGGCATTAAGATTTTCTTTAGTACGGATATCGGCTCTACTAGCAACAGCTTCAACCACACTAATATTACCAGAATTTACTGCTCTTTGTGTAAGACTTTGACCGTTTTCAGAAGCATTAACATTTGCTCCTTTTCCAATAAAATACTGCGCTTCTTGTACCTTCCCTTCATCAATTGCTTTACCAAGTTTTTGTTCCTTGGTTTCTTCTTCTCCATCTTGACTAGAAAGTGTTTTAGCGAATTTAGATTGAAATGATCCTTTTTTACCACCCTGCTCTTCAATAAATCCGGCTAAAGCTGTGTGACCACCAATTTTAGCACAATCTAAAGCCGTCATATTACCATTATTTTCGCGGTTCAAATCAGCACCTACATCAACTAAAGTTTGCATCATTTTTTCACTAACACCAAGAGCAGCAGCAAAATGAGCAGTTGTGTTGCCACTTTTCTCGGATGGCACATTTGGATTAGCACCAACTTCAACAAGGTCTGAAACTTTTTTTGCATCTCCACCAACAACTGCAGCATTCAGCGGATTAAGTGTTGGATCGTCTTTACTAAAATTATTTAAAAAATTCGGATCGTTGTTGAGGCCACATTTTTCAGCAAAGGAAATTGATGCAGCAACTGACTTAGTCGAAGCGCAGGAAATAACAAAAACTTCTTGTGCAATGTGAGTTAGTCTTTCATCGCTAATGCCACCACGATCAAGTTCCGAAGAATATCGTGACAAACGATGTTGCATACCAGCAACCACATCATTTTGCGCATCGTTGCGATTAGCGGCTGGATCTTTACTGAAAAATCCGGTCTTACTAAAACCACTTTCCTGTAGCTCTTCGCTAAATTTTTTTACATCCGCTGCACTAAATTTTGGCATTCACTAATTCTACAAAATTATCAATTCCAAAAAGTGCGATGAATGAACCCATACGCGGCCCTTGGTCTTGGCCAAGAAGAATTTGGTAAAGAGCTAAAAACCAGTCACGCATATTTTTTTCGTAACCGTGATTTTTACCAACTTGGAAGACTAAATTTTGTAATAAAGCACCATCATTTTTCTGTTCTTCAGTTGCATTTTGCAAAGTTACAACAAGCTCACGAAGTGCTGATTTTTCTGCGTCAGTTGCTTCACGATATTTTTTATTTTTCTTGATGAAATCGTTGTAATAGTTGATGGCGTTGCCAACTAATTTCGCTAAATAAGGTGAATTTTCTTTAGTCAAACCAGCTTGGTATTTCGAAATGAAACCCCAAAGCACCGAGTCATTTTCTGGGTTGCAAGCCGATGCCAAATTTAACAAAAGGGAATAGCTTAAATTAAAATTGATCGCTGGAACTTTACCTTCGTGAATGTGGAAAGCCGGATTATCAAGCTTTGCCGCTTCTTCTTGCGTTGGATAACTTTGCGCAAAAGTTAAATATTCGTCAGCAGCTTTTGGAATTACATCAAAATATAAACGCTTCGCTGTCTTTGGTTTTTGATACATAAAAAGTGCCATCGACTCAGCTGGCGCGTAAGTTAACCATTCTTCAACTGAAATACCGTTTCCTTTCGATTTCGAAATTTTTTCACCTGAATCTGATAAAAACATTTCGTAAGTGAAATTAACTGGAGGCACACCACCCAATATTTCGCAAACACGACGATAAATTTTTTCATTTGGTTGGTGATCTTTTCCGTAGATTTCGTAATCAACGCCAAGGCTGTACCAACGAGCTCCGAAGTCGATCTTCCATTGCAATTTACAATTACCACCTGTTACCGGGATTTCTTTTTCAACGCCTTTGGCATCAACGTAAATCACCGTTCCGCGCTCTTTATTTACGCCTTTTACACCTTTATCGATCACAATTCCAGAATCCGGATCAATTGGCATAAATGGTGAATAAGTTGCTTGGCGTTCTTCGCCAAGGCTTGGTAACATTAGATCCATCAACTCTTCATATTTTTCCAAAACACGTAACATTGTAGAATCAAAGGCGCCTGATTTATATTTTTGGGTCGCCGAAATAAATTCGTACTGGAAACCAAAACCATCAAGAAAGCCACGCAGACGTGCATTCATGTGATGTCCATAAGATTCATGAGTCGCGAAAGGATCAGGAACTGAAGTAAGTGGACGACCTAAATTTGCGCGCACCATTTCTTGTTGCGGCACGTTATCTGGGACTTTACGCAAACCATCAATATCGTCAGAAACACAAAACATTTTTGTCGGAATTTCTGGTGCAATTAGCGTGAAAGCATGACGCACGAAAGATGTGCGCACAACTTCTCCGAAAGTTCCGATATGCGGCAAACCAGACGGGCCGTAACCAGTTTCAAAAAGCACATAACCCTTAGCTGGGGTTTTGCCGCCAATTTTATCATAAATTCTTTTTGCTTCTTCAAAGACCCAGTTTTTTGGTAAATTGTTGAGATCGAGTTTCACGTTTTTCTTAAATTTATTTTGAGAGATTTGCTTGCAGAGTTCCATCGTCGTTGAGACTAGCAATAGTGACGTTGATAATAGAGCCAGCAGTTATTTTTTCGCCATCATTAATTTTTACATCCAAAAAATTCTCGGTTTTTCCAACACCGCCTTTCTCAATGATTACGCTACAAGTTTTGCCAATTTGCCTTTGTAAAGATTTTTGCATTTCTGAAGCACCAACTTCACGCAAAATTTTAGCACGTTCTTTGATAATCTGTCCATTAAGCTGCGGCATCTTGGCAGCTGGCGTTCCATCGCGTTTTGAATAAGGGAAAATATGAGTAAAAATTATTCCCGCCTCTTCAATTAATTTGCGCGAATTTTCAAACATCTCGTCCGTTTCTGTCGGAAATCCGGCGATAATATCAGCACCGAAAGTCATGTCTGGTCTGATTTGGCGAGCTTTTTCACAAAAATCTAAAACTTGCTGGCGCGTATGACGGCGTTTCATTCTTTTCAAAATTATGTCGTCTCCTGATTGCACACTCAAATGCAAGTACGGCATAAAACGTGGTTCGGTACGCAATATTTCAAAAAATTCTTCGTCAATTTCAGCAACATCAATTGAGGATAAACGTAAACGTGGCAGCTCGGGAACCAACTTGAGCAAACGCTTAATCATCTGCGACAAAGTGATTTTAATCGCCAAATCTTCGCCATAACCAGAAATATCAACTCCTGTAAACACCACTTCTTTGTGGCCTGCAGCAACCATTTTTTTAACTTGTGCAACGATTTCACCAAAAGCCACCGAACGAGAATTACCGCGACCAAACGGAATTACGCAAAAAGTACAACGATGGTTACAGCCATTTTGAATTTCTAAAAAAGCGCGAGTTTGATTTTCAAAATAAGAAACCAGTTGTGGCGCAGTTTCGCGCACCGACATAATGTCGTTAACCTTGATTTTAGAGGTTTCGAAGTCGGTTAAAAAAGGTTGAGCAGATTTCTTCTCTGCAAAAAAAATGCGATCTTTGTGAGAAATATCGGGCTCGTAAACGTCATCCTTGATACGCAGTATCGAAGATCTTTTTAGGTTTTCTTCGGAACTTAAACTATCGAGATCCTCGGCTCTATGATCCAAGGATGACGTTTGAGTGGAATAGCTAGCCGGATCAGATTTCTCAACATTCCCCAACACCAAATCCACTTCCGCCATTTTGGCATATTTTTCTGGATTAACTTGCGCCGCGCAACCAGTAACAACAATCTTTGCTTGAGGATTATTTTTTCGAGCTTTGCGCAAAGCAGCTCGCAAATCTCTTTCCGCTTGCGAAGTCACCGCACAAGAATTGAAAACGATAAGATTTTTTTGATCAGTTTGCTTGAGAGCTTCTTTTATGCCTTCAGATTCATAGGCATTTAAGCGACAACCGAAGGTTATAATTTGATTGTCGCCGTCAACATTAGCCATTTCTTCTACGGTCATTGACCAAAATCACGTGACTTACAACTTTATTAACGCCACGCATTTTTGAAACGATACTGATAACTTTTTCCAGTTCAGATTCATTTTGCGCTACGCCAATCATGTAAACAGTTCCGCTTACAGTAGTGACTTTGTAGTTAAAGGTTGAAACTTTTTTGCTCATGAAAAGGCGACCTTCGATTTTGCCGGTAATGAAATAATCATACACAGCAGAGGTATAATCAGAAATATGCATTCCTTCGCCATCACGAACTTGGATTTCGTCAATTACCTCTTTCACGCCGATCACTTTCCACGCAAGATCAGAAGCAAGTTTAGCTTTTTGCACATCGCGAGCAATACCTGTCAATAAAACACGTCCTTCATTCACCGTTACGTCGATTGAATTACCAAAATTTTTCAAACCGTTTTGAACAAAATCAGCACTCAAAGTCGTGTAGATTTGAATGTCATAACGAGTATTTTTTAAACTTTTTTCACGAGTGGCAACTGCAGCAGTAACAAAAGATCCTCCCACGACAGTTTCAACACATGAAGCTGAGAAAGTTAAAAGGAAAATCGCCAAGAAAAAACGAAAGCTGTTAAAAATTTTCATGTCTCTATAATCTTTGGAAGGCTTTAAAATAAAGGAAGGACAGCATATATCAAAACGTCGGCAAATTAGTTTTTCGATTTGAACATTGCAAATTATTTTTAGGGTTCATAAGTTGCGCACCCTTCGTTTTTCTCAATTACAAAAAATTGATAATTTACGCGGGCGTAGCTCAGTGGTAGAGTGTCACCTTGCCAAGGTGAATGTCGAGGGTTCGAATCCCTTCGCCCGCTCCAAAAAAAGGTCTGACCTTAAAAGGTCGGACCTTTTTTTTTGCGCTAAATTGTTCCGGCGTTGCCCATTTCATATCTCATTTCAAATAAAGATCTGCACCGAAAACGTGCGTTTTAGCACGTTTTCTACCCTTCGCCCGCTCCAAAAAAAAGCCAGACCTTTATCGGGTCTGGCTTTTTTTTTGCGTTGTTTTGGATCAATATCTTTCAAACATCTCTTTAATTATTTTCACGTCATCAGTCTTCGTCAGAGCAAGCATCGCTAACACTCGAGCTTTTTGCGGACTCAAATTATCCGCTGTTACAAAACCAAATTCATCATCATTAATTTCAGCATTTCTGGCCACAATCCCTGCACCAAGGTGGGAACTTCTAACTACCAGAACTCCTTTTTTCGCCGCTTCTCTTAATTTTTCGACACTAGCTTTGTCGATGTTGCCATCACCAACTCCTGCGACAATTATAGCTTTTGAACCAGATTCAACAAGCTTATCAATCATACTCGCATTAGATCCAGCATAGGCGTAAACGATATCAACCTTTGGCAAAACTTCAGTTTTTCTGATATTAAACATCGTATCAGCAGTATGCAGTCTAAGCGGCGCATAATAGATTTCTGGTTTACCATAATGCACAATGCCAATCGCGCCGGAATTATTTGATTTGAAAGATGAAACGTTGGTTGTGTGAGTTTTAGCCACATCACGCGCGGCGAAAACTTCATCATTTAACATCACCAAAACACCTTTATTGAAGGCAACATCACTTGCCACCAAAGCTACCGCATTGTAAAGATTTAGCGGACCGTCAGCACTTAATGAAGTACCAGGACGCATTGAACCAACAATCACCACCGGCTTTCTGCTTTTAACAGTAAGATTCAAGAAATAGGCAGTTTCTTCAATCGTATCAGTTCCATGAGTTATCACTACACCTTCAACGGCGCGTAACGCCAACATCTCATTCACTTTCTTTGAAATTTCCAACCAAGTTTCTGAAGTCATATCCTGACTAGAAACTTGCATAATTTGCTCAGCTTTAATTCCTGCTAGTTTGGTAATCCCTGGAACAGTTTTGATGATTTGCTCGATGTCAACTTTCCCTGTTGAATATGAAGCACCAGTTGAAGAAGCGCCAGCTCCGGAAATCGTTCCACCAGTTGCTAGAATCACGATATTTTTAGCGTGAGCCGACAGCGAAAAAGTTAAAAAAATTACCCAAAAAAATAGTTTTGTAATTTTCATCAACGAGAAGAATAGTTTTTAATAAAAAATTTTATTTCCCATCCAGCACTTGGATTTACAACACCATGATTGACAGAACTGATCGGTTTTATATTTGATTTCGGTCTAACTTTTTGCTCTGGTAAAACTTCCTTATCATGGTGATTTATAACTTCTATAGCTGTAGGAAATGATGCAACTTCATTATCAGAAACAACATGCACCTCTGCTGCAGTCGATAGCTGTGCAACTCTGATTAATGCGAATGGATTCTTATCAGCAAATCCAATTTTTCTTTTTATCTCAATAAAATCTTGATCGCTAAAAATATCGGACTGAATCATTCCCATTAAATTCTGCGCTCTTTTGTCTTCAGCTTTTTCAGCCATCAAAATTTGAGAAGCTAAATTACTTCTGACACTTTGATCAGAAAGTGTAGAAAAAATTTGGCGAAAATAAGCAATTCCGTTAATAGATTGTAAGTCAAAACTGTGACCTGATTCACTCCATTGCATAATCAAATTTGATTTGTTGCGATCATCACTCAACATAGCAACACATTCTTGCAAAAACCCAATTCCAAACTCTTCACCAGGCAATCTAGAAAATCTTAACATTGCCTCACAACACCAAGTTTCATTTGAAATCATTGGCAATAATTTAGATACTTTCGACCATCCATCAGCATTTATTGTATGTTTCTTCACTTCATGAATAACTAATTTATCGCGCACTTCGGCAGTTGGGAAAAATTTTAGCAACGTTTCAATTTCTGATCTCGTGTTAATATTTTCAGACAAGTAAGATGTGATAACTTTAAGACAAAATCCTTCAAACCCATGTATTGCAATATCTGGGAAAAATTTGCCAGCCTGTTCTTTATGCTTATTAAAAAACTCGAGGAACACATTTAATAAAGCTAAGTCACAAGATTTTTTATTAGCCTTATTAGCAAAAAACTCTGTTACTTGGTTAAAGCCGCTCTCAACGTTAACTTCTGTTGCAAGAATCTTTCCCCACAAAGTTGCAAGATGTTCCGTACCTAATTCTTTATGCTGGCGTGACACTGAATTATTCTTTATTCGTAGTTAGACTTTTTTCGATTCCGCTTTCACAGTAGAACTCTTCTCCGATCTTGATTTCTTCGCGACCGTTTTTTACACGCCAAGCGTTTGAATCTCTAAGGGAAAAAATGCAACCACAATATTCCTGTTTATAAAATTCTTCGCGTTTAGCGATTTCATACATTCGCGCTGCACCACCTTCTTTGCGCCAATTGTAAGTCCAATAATTCACACCTTCGTAATGACCAGCAGCACGGATTCCGCAGTCGTTAATTTGATCCATATTTTTCCAGCGCGAAATTCCCAAAGAAGAAGTGATTGTGGAAAAACCATTTTCAAAAGCATGAAGTGCAGTACGTTCAAAACGCATATCGAAACAAGCAGTACAGCGGATTCCGCGCTCTGGTTCCCACTCCATTCCTTTGGCGCGTTTGAACCAATTTTGCACATCGTAATCAGCGTCAACAAAAGGAATTCCTAACTTTTCGGCGAAGCGAATATTTTCTTCCTTACGAATCAAATATTCTTTTTTGGGATGAATGTTTGGATTATAGAAAAAAATCGTCACATCAATTCCCGATTCTTTCATGCGTTCCATTAAATCGCCGGCGCAAGGCGCACAACAGCTGTGCATTAAAACACGATTATCTTTAGCATCAGAAGGTAATTCTAATTTGTGAGGCATTTTTTGTTTTGGATTTTAGATTTACTAACTTAGCAAAATCTAAAACAAAAAACTAAAATCAAAAATAGTTTATGCCTGAATTACCTGAAGTTGAAACGGTGCGCCGTGGTTTGGAAAATTTAGTTGGTCAGAAAATTATCAAAGTTTTTCGCTCAGATAAAAAAATGCGAATTAACTCAAGCCTTGATTTACAAGCTTTGAAAGATGCTAAGATTACAGAAATCACCAGAAGAGCACGTTATTTAATTATTCATTTCGACAATAAAAAAAGTCTGATCGTGCATTTGGGAATGAGTGGAAAAGTCACAGTTAATCGCGATTTCAAAAAGTTAAAACACGATCATTTTGCAGTAGAATTTACAGATGGCAAACATTTGATTCTAAACGATGCGCGTCGTTTTGGTTTTGTTGATTTAGTCGAAACTAAAAATCTAAAAAATCACAAAATGTTAGCAAAATTAGGGCCAGAACCACTTGCTGACGAGTTTGATTTTGCTGATCTGAAAGGCAAATTATCTGACAAAAAAATGAACATCAAAACCACTATGATGGATAACGAAATTGTCGTTGGAGTTGGTAATATTTACATTAACGAATCACTTTTTGATTCAGGAATTTCACCACTCCGAGCTGCTTCATCACTTAAAGATTCGGAAATAAAAAAACTGATTTCATCAATCAAAAAAGTCATCAAACGCGCAATTGATTTGGGTGGATCTTCAATTTCAGATTATGTTACAGCATCGGGCGATTTAGGAAATTTCCAAAATACTTTCAAAGTTTACGGGCGTGAAAAATTAAACTGTTTGCAATGTAGCGATTCAATTACCAAGATAAAACAAAATGGTCGCTCCAGCTTTTATTGTCCAACTTGCCAGAGGTAATTATGAAGAAAAATTTACTGATAATTTTCGCCACTTTTTTGCTCTGTTCTTGTATTCAAGATGATGTGATTAACGATCCTGTACAACCCACAATCATTAATAACGACCTCACAGCAAGTGACTTCGTTAAAGGCAGCGAAGATATTCCTTTGGTTAGCAACCTCGAGTTAGTCGAAACTGATGATGTTAATTTTGATTCTGAATCTGGGAGCTTCGCTGTTGTTGATTACAAAAGCTCAATTGATTTAGAGGCAATTCAAGGATTCTACTTAAAAACCTTACCCCAAATGGGCTGGAAGTTGATGAAAAATGATCAAAAACATTCAAGTTTTGCACGCGACGGCGAAAAACTTGAAATCGAATTTATCGAAAATGATGCCGAAGATAGCGAAGATACAGTAAGATTTTCGATGTCTTCAGCGCTTAAAAAATAGGATGATTATTTTACTGAAAGTAGACCCCGTCGAATGACAGGGTCCATAAAAATTGTAGCAAAAATTACATCAAACGCAGATTGCCATAATCAACATCGCGGTGATATTTGCGTTTGGTAAAAGCCAAAATTAATCCGAAACAAATCGCCGTCGACATCATTGATGAACCACCGTAACTAATAAATGGCAACGTCATACCTTTAGTTGGCATTAAGCGCAAACTTACACCAATATTAACAATTACCTGCATCGAAAACTGCATCATCAAGCCGCACAAGGCTAAATAAATAAAAGAATCTTCTTCTTCCAAAGCACGTTTCACAATGCGTGCAATCAAATAAGCAAAGATCGCAATAATGATAGTACAAGCTAAAATGCCATATTCCTCACCAACAACAGCGAAGATAAAATCAGTGTGAGCATCAGGAATAAATTTTTTCACCACACCGTTTCCCGGCCCTTTACCAAGAAAAGAGCCATTCACAAAAGCATCCAGCGATCTTTCCACCTGATAATTCTTTCCATCAGCATCAAGAAATTTGTTAATACGATCTTCAACGTGAGGGAAAACCAAATATGCGCCAACACCTCCAATCACAATAGCCACACCAATCCCCACAATAATAAAAAGTGGTAAACCGTAAGCAAAAATTTGCACTAACCAAAGTGCAGTGAAAGTTAAAGTCATTCCAAAATCAGGCTGGAGTAAGAGAAGAGAAATGATGATCAAATAAAGTGAGAAAGAAATTCCGTATTTTCTCCACCATTCATCGTGATTAAATCTTTGAAAAATATAAGCGTTAGCAATGACAAAGAATGCTTTGGCAAACTCAGATGGTTGTAGGGTAAAACCCGCAATTGCAATCCATCTTTTTGCACCTTTTGCTTCTGATCCAAAAAATAAAACCAGTACCAATAAAAATATCACGCTAACCAGTCCAACTACCGACATCACTTTAATTTTTTGCTGATCGAGAAAAGAAATTGAAACCAACAAAAACAAAGAAATAGCAGCGAAAATGAGCTGTTTTTTTAGGAAGAAAAATTTCTCAACATCGATTCTTTTGGCAATCGCCGGACTAGAACTAGCGGTCATCATCAGACCAAAAATAATGATTCCCAAAACAATGAGGAAGTTGATCTTGTCGATATCAATCCACCATTTTTTAAAAACATTAAGATGGCGACGATCAAACGGACGATTGGATTGAATATCCCAGCTTTGATGCATACAAACTTATTATTTAACATTTAACTGACGACATCTAACTTGTAGTCGAGCATTAATGAAAATGCTAAATGCTAAATGTTAAATCACAATTTTACTCATGCCAAAAAAATCATCCAACAAGATGTGGGGCGGCAGATTTGATGCCAAACCGTCTGATCTGATGCAAGAAATCAACCAATCAATTACTTTCGATAAAAAGCTCTACAAGCAAGATATTAAAGGCTCTACAGCTCACGCAAAAATGTTGGTGAAAGCTGGAATTTTAACAATTGCTGAAAGCAAAAAAATTATTGATGGGCTGAAAAAAATCGAAAAAGAAATCGATAGTGGCCAATTCAATTTCAAAATCGAACTTGAAGATATTCACATGAATATCGAATCACGTTTAAAAGAAATTATTGGCGACACAGCCGGAAAGCTTCACACCGCGCGCTCACGCAACGACCAAGTTGCAGTTGATTTTCGTCTTTTTGTCCGTGAAGAAATCGATGAAGTTTTAGTTCTGATCAAAGATTTACAGAAAAATTTGGTGAAAAAAGCTGACGAAAATTTCGGAGTTATTTTGCCAGGATTCACTCATTTACAAGTGGCGCAACCAGTTTTATTTTCGCATCATTTGTTGGCATATTTCGAAATGTTCAAGCGCGATGCTTCTCGTCTGCAAGATTTACGTGTCCGAATGAATGAATGTCCTTTGGGCGCTTGCGCTTTGGCGGGAACTTCTTTCCCAATTGATCGTAATTTTACCGCCAAAGAACTTGGTTTTGATCGTCCGACAGCCAACTCGATGGATTCAGTTTCTGATCGCGATTTTGCCATCGAATATTTGTTCTGCTTGTCATTGATCGCGACACATCTTTCACGTTTCGCCGAAGAAATTGTGATTTGGATGAGCAAAGGTTTTGAATTTATCAAACTCTCTGATGCCTTTACTTCTGGCTCTTCAATCATGCCACAGAAAAAAAATCCTGACGCGGCAGAATTAGTTCGCGGAAAATCTGGTCGAATTTTTGGCTCAACAATCTCACTTCTGACAACGATTAAAGGCCTGACTTTGACTTATTCCAAAGATATGCAAGAAGACAAGGAACCAGTTTTTGATGCCTCAGAAAATTCACGTTTGTGCCTACGCGCCATGTCTGGCATGATTTCTGACATGAAAGTTAACAAAGAACAAATGTTTAAGATGGCTGGCGGCGGCTATTCAACTGCAACTGACTTAGCAGATTGGTTAGTAAAAAATTTAAAAATGCCATTTCGTGATGCGCATCACGTCACTGGCACAATCGTCAAAATGGCTGAAACCAAAGGGATTGACCTTCACGAACTTAAACTTGCTGAAATGCAAAAAGTTGAAAAAAGAATCACAGCTAAAATTTTCGATGTTCTTTCTGTAGAAAATTCTGTTGCGAGCCGAACTAGTATTGGCGGAACCTCGCAAGTCAGAGTTAAAGAAGAAATCGCCAAAGCAAAAAAGTTTTTGGGTAAATAATGAAAAAAACATTTTGTTTAATTTTAATTGCTCTTTTCGCCCTCACCTCTTGCGGTCGCAAAGGTGCTTTGACTTATCCTGAAGGGCAAAAAAGGCCGAAGTTTGACAAGGTTTCGGATGAACTTGCTAAACCAGTAAAATAGGGAAATTTAAAACTGGACTAACTGTGATAAGGTCGCCTTAAGGTTTCGAATTTTATGCAATCATCTTAAGAAAATCCTCAACCTGATTCACGGTTTCAGCCTTCGATTTTGAGGTATTAACTACAAAATCAGCACGTGATTTTCTTTCAGTATTCGTTAATTGTTTGGCAATTATTTGCGTAAACTTTTTCTCTAAATTTCTTTTCTCCGCAGCAAAATTTTTAGGATTTGATTTTTTGGCACGCGCTAAAAATCTTTTTTTGCGAATTGATGGCGAAGCTAAAATTGCTACAACGTAATCAGACTCGTAACCTTCAGTTTCAAGGAATAGCGGAATATTTAGAACAGCTAGTTTTTTTCCTGATTTGTCCGCTTCCAACAAAAATTTTCGATAATTTTCACGTACTTTTACGTGCAGAATTTCTTCCAAAAGACGCAGTTTTTTTTCATCAGCAAAAACAATTCTGCCTAGAATTTTACGCTCAATTTTTCCATCGACAAAGCTTTCTGGAAAGTGTTTCTTAACTTGCAGAATCGTTGCCTTGTCTGATGCTAGCAACTTATGAACTTCTTTATCAGCATCAAAAATGGCGGCACCATTCTGAGCAAAAATTTCAGCAACGAAATTTTTACCAGATGCAATGCCGCCCGTAAGACCAATAACTTTTAGACCTATGATTTTTTGGCCAATTATTTTAACTCTTGAGGAATTGTTACTTGGCAAGATTCTAAATGTTGTTTGAGATTATTTTTAAGCACTTCTAGTTCTTTTTTCGAACCAGCTTCTGCACGTGCAACCAATACTGGCTGAGTATTTGAAGCACGAATTAACCACCAACCAGTTTTTTCAGCGACACGAATTCCATCAACATCGTTAAAAGATAAGCCGCTCTTTTTGAGGTTTGCTTTAAGTTCTTCTACGATCTCGAACTTTCTTTCGTCAGTACATTCAATTCTGATTTCAGGCGTTGAAATTGCCGTTGGCATTGAGCGACGCATCATTGAAAGAGATTCTTTGCTTGATGCCACAATATTGATGATACGGATCGCAGCATAAAGTGCATCGTCGAAACCGTAATATTTATCAGCGAAGAAAATGTGACCTGACATTTCACCAGCTAAAGGCGATTTAGTTTCTTTCATTTTTGCTTTAACTAAAGAGTGACCAGTCTTCCACATCAAAGGCTTGCCACCGGCTTTAGAGATTTCTTTAAACAAAACGTCGGAAGCTTTAACGTCAGCGATAATTGTAGCGCCGCGACGGTTTTGTAAAATCTCGCGAGCGTAGAAAACCATCAGCTGATCGCCCCACAAAATTTCGCCTTTATTGTCCATCACACCAATGCGGTCACCATCACCGTCGAAAGCAATTCCGATGTCGCATTGTTGTTCAATTACAACTTTTTTTAGATCTTCAAGATTCTTCGGAACTGTAGGATCAGGATGGTGATTTGGGAAAGTTCCATCAATGTCAGCATAAAGTAAAATATGTTCTGAAGCGATACGTTCCGAAAGTCGCGCCATGATGTCTCCCGCAGCACCGTTGCCGTTATCCCAAGCGATGCGTAATTCTTTTTTCGGTTTAAATTCGTCGATTTCATCAAGCAAATGGCTGTCGCTTTCGGCTAAAATACAATCAGACAGAATGCGATCGACGTAATCTTCAGAAATATCACTTTTTTTCAAACTGCCTTCTGCATCAACAAAATCGCCAGCTTGTGCAATTTTTGCCAAACCCAAAATATCGTCGCCGTAAAATGGACGCTCTTTGAGCATAATTTTAAAACCGTTGTGATCTTTCGGATTGTGCGAGCCAGTTACCATAATTCCGGCATCTTGTTCAAGATGATAAACCGAAAAATAAAGCATCGGAGTTGGGCCAACGCCAACATCGATAACTTCTAAACCAGATTCAATTAAACCTTTAATTAATTCAGCTTTTAAAGCTGGAGAACTCAAACGTCCGTCGCAAGCAACTGAGATTTTTTTCTTACCATTTTTTTGCAAAAAGCTGGCGAAAGATTTGCCAACGAAAAATGCATCTTTTTCGAAAAGCGTTTGGTTGTAGATACCACGAATATCGTAAGCACGAAGGATTGATTGGTGAAAGATATGAGTCATTTTAATTTATTTTTCCTGTTGTTGGAGATGAAGCAGCGCCGAATTTTTTGACTTCCATTCTGCCTGCCAAATAAGCAGCGCGTCCTGATTCAATTGCCAGTTTCATAGCATGCGCCATCAAAACTGGATTTTTTGCTTTAGCAATTGCGGTATTCATTAAAACACCATCGCAACCAAGTTCCATAGCAATTGCAGCGTCTGAAGCTGTGCCGACTCCGGCGTCAACTAAAACTGGAACTTTTGATTGTTGAACGATTAGTTCGATATTTAAACGATTTTGAATTCCCAAACCAGAGCCAATTGGTGCAGCCAAAGGCATGATTGCGCAACATCCGATATCTTCTAACTCTTTAGCAACTATTGGATCATCTGACGTATAAACCATTACGTCAAAACCATCTTTAATCAATAATTCTGCTGCTTTGATGGTTTCAACCACTTTTGGATAAAGTGTTCTTTCATCAGCTAAAACTTCTAATTTAACCAAATTCCAACCCCCAGCGACACGGGCTAAACGCAAAGTGCGTACCGCGTCATCAGCGGTAAAACATCCTGCAGTATTTGGTAAATAAGTGTATTTTTTAGGATCGATGAAGTCTTGTAACATCGGTTCGCCTTTCTTTTCGATGTTAACGCGACGTACTGCAACAGTAACAATTTCAGCGCCTGAGGCTTCGATCGCGTCTTTAGTTTCTTGGAAATCTTTATATTTGCCGGTTCCAACTAAAAGGCGGGAGTTGAACTTTTTTCCAGCAACAGTGAAAAAATCAGAAGACATTAAAACTTGTCAGAAAAGAACGTAATTAAGAATAAAACGAAAGGAGCTGAAAGCATTACGCCATCAAGCCTATCCAGAATTCCACCATGTCCTGGAATGATATTTCCAGAATCTTTTACACCAAAAATTCTTTTGAATTTAGATTCCAAAAGATCACTGGCTTGCTCGATAAGAGCTAATAATGCGCTAAAGAAAACGAAGAAAAAAATTCCGCCACGGAACATGAAAGCACTCAAAAAACCGATCAACATGCTAGCAGCAACACCACCCATCAAACCTGTCCAAGTTTTGTTTGGGCTTATTTGTGGAGCTAGTTTCGCGCCGCCGAAAGTTTTTCCTGAAAAGAATGCGAAGATGTCAGTTGTCCAGATTACTGCAAACATCCAAAGCATGATATTTGTGTCCTGTAATCTCAATTTAAGTACGCAATACATTGGGATTGCGATGTAGGCTAAACCAATTAAACGCCATTTTTTCTGATCTTGCGCAGTTTTAATTAAATCTAGCCATTCAGATGCCATTAAAATTGTAATAACGATTGTTATAAAGAAGAAAAGACTTTGTGAAAAGCAAATCGCGTAAACAGCAAGCGGAACCAAAACAACGGCGCTGATAACTCTTTGTTTGGTATTTTCTGAAGGATCAATTTCGTCGATTTTGGCGATTATTTTACCAAAAATTTTGTTAAAAATCACGTTAGCACTGTGCAAAACTTTTTTGGTATTTTCCAAAGCTTTGTCTGAAACTTTTTCTGATTTACCTTTTTCCATATCGTCTCTCTCTTTTGTTAAATTCATTAATTGCTTGAAGTAAGTTTTGTTTACCAAAATCAGGCCAAAAAACTTCGGTAAAATAAAGTTCGGCATAAGCTGCTTGCCAGAGCAAAAAGTTGCTGAGGCGCAAATCTCCAGCAGTCCTAATTAAAAGGTCGGGATCAGGAATCTCTGGCTGGTATAAATTTTGGGAAAACAAATTTTCATCAATCTCGTTCACGCTAATTTTGCCTTCACTAACTGCAAGGCTTATCTTCTTCGCTGCGTCAACGATCTCTTGTCTTGAGCCATAGCTGAAGGCAACATTTAAAGTGAGTGCTTTATTATTTTTTGTTATCGATTCGATAGAACTAATTTTGTCTTTAGTGCTTTGCGCCAAACGATCTAAATTGCCCGAAATTACAATACGAACATCCTTTTCAATCAAAGGCTTGGTTTCTTTTTCTAAATAGTTGTCGAGCAAGGTCATCAAGTAATCAACTTCCTCTGGTGGACGATTCCAATTTTCAGAAGAGAAGGCGTAAATCGTTAAATTTTTAACACCAATTTCAATGCAATTTTCAGCAATTTTGCGGACATTCTCTGAACCTTGTTTATGTCCAATCTTAGTTGGTAAACCTTTATTCTGAGCCCAACGCGCATTGCCATCCATAATTATGGCAATGTGTGTTGGAATTTTATTTTGAGGATTTTGTGTCGCAGATTTTTTAAGAAAAAACATCCTAGACTTTCATCAGTTCTTTCTCTTTTGCAGCTACTACTTCGTCAATTTTTGCAACGAATTCGTCAGTAATTTTTTGCACAGCATCAGTACAACCGTGAATTTGATCTTTTGATGCACCAAGTTCTTTTTCACGTCTTTTAAATTCATCCAAAACATCGCGACGAATATTGCGTACCGCGATTTTTTTATCTTCACCGTATTTTTTCGCCAATTTTACCAACTCTTTACGGCGTTCTTCGCTAAGTTTTGGGATAGAAATTCGCAACGTAGAACCATCAACCATCGGATTAAAACCAAGATTGGCGTTGATGATACCTTTTTCTACAGCTTTAACGTTACCGCGATCCCAAACTTGCACCGCCAAAGTTGTCGCTTCTGGAACTGAAACGTTAGCAAGTTGTGAAAGTGGCATCATTTGTCCATAAACTTCAACGCGCACAGTATCAAGCAAACTTGGATTGGCGCGACCAGTTGAAATTGAATCCATATCACGCTTCAAAGAACCCATAGTTTCTTCCATTTTTTTGCGAGATTTATCTGTAAATTCAGTAATCATAAATTTTTTATTATTGTTTCATGAGATCCTTCGGCTAGGCCTCGGGATGATTTTAATTCGCTCAATGAGCACATTAAAATCAATTGATAATTGTAAATTTTCCTTTGCCTTTAATCACGTCACACAAAGCATTCTCACCTTTAATTGAGAATACTACGATCGGTAATTTGTTATCTTTTGCTAAAGTAATTGCTGTTTGATCCATCACTTTGAGTTCTTGTTTAATGACATCGCGGTAAGTCATTTTGTCGTAGCGCGTGGCAGTTTTGTCTATCTTTGGATCGGCGCTGTAAACACCATCAACTTGCGTACCTTTTAAGATCACATCACATTTAACTTCAATGGCGCGCAGAACTGCAGCGGTGTCAGTTGTGAAGAACGGATTACCAGTTCCAGCAGTAAAAATTACGACACGATTTTTTTCTAAATGACGCGAAGCTTTGCGTTTAATGTAAGGCTCACAGATACTGTCCATGCGGATTGCCGATTGCATCCTAGTTTCAATACCACGTTTTTCGAGAGCATCTTGAAGTGCTAAACCATTCATACAAGTGGCCAACATTCCCATATAATCAGCGTTAGAGCGCTCCATTCCAGATGCCGCAGCAGACATGCCACGGAAAATATTACCACCACCAACTACTAAAGAAATTTCACAGCCCAGTTTGTGAGCGGCAACTATTTGGTCACAGATTCTTTTAATTGCATCCACATCATGTCCAAAACCTTTATCTCCCATCATTGCTTCACCAGAGACTTTAAAAAGGATACGTTTGAATTTGAGGTCGGATGGCATTTGGATTTGGAAGTAATTTTTAGAGCTAACACAAAATCGTCATCCTTGGACTGAAAGACCGAGGATCTCTTGAGATAATTCAAAATCTACTCAAGAGATCCTCGATGCTAAAGAATCAAGGATGACGACAGTAAACTATTTAGTCATTGACGCAACTTCAGCAGCGAAGTCGTTTTCTTTTTTCTCAATTCCTTCACCTAAGATGAAAAGTTTGAAAGCAGAAATTTTAGTATCGCCATTTTCTTTACCGAAATTAGCAATCAAGTCTTTGATTTTAACTTTATCATCCATCACGAAAAGCTGCTCCAAAAGAACAACTTCTTCGTAGTATTTTCTAATTCTGCCTTCGATCATTTTGTCGATGATGCTTTCAGGTTTGCCAGAAGCGCGAGCTTGATCTTTCAATACTTCAACTTCTCTTTGAAGTTTAGATGGTTCAACTGATTCAATTGAAAGAGCATCAGGTTTTGCAGCCGCGATGTGCATAGCAACTTGTTTACCGATTTCTTCTAATTTGCCTTTGTCAGCTTGAGATTCAAAAGCTACAAGAACAGCAATTTTACCCATGTTTGGCGCAGTTGCGTTGTGGATATAGCTCACAACTAAACCGTTTGAAACTTCTAAGTTAGCGATTCTGCGGATATTGATGTTTTCACCAATAACACCGATTTGGTTTTTAAGTTCTTCATCAACGCTGTGAGAAGCACCAGAAAATTTATTAGCTTTAAGTTTTTCAACATCATCACCACAACCGAAAGATTGTTGTGCAATTGCTGCTACGAAATCTTGGAATTTTTGGTTACGAGCTACGAAGTCAGTTTCAGAGTTAACTTCAACTACAACAGCTTTGTTACCATTAACCGCAACAGCAACAGCACCTTCAGAAGTGATTCTGCCAGATTTTTTTACCGCTGCTGAAAGACCTTTTTTACGTAGCCAGTCAACTGACTTTTCAAAATCGTCACCATTTTCAGCTAGAGCTTTGTTACAATCTGCGATGCCGCATCCTGTGGCTTCGCGTAATTTTTTGATTAATGCTAGATCGGCCATATTTTTACCTTTTTTTAGTTTTGTATGTCTTGGTTCGTGTAGTCGTATTACACAATTCGTCATCCTTGAGCCGCAGGCTCGAGGATCTCATGAGCCTTAATACTGCTCAAGAGGTCCTCGACCCTTTTCGGGTCAAGGACAGCTGCGAAAAAATAATTATTTTTTCGCAGCTGGTTTTTTAGCTGGAGCTTTTGCAGCTGGCTTTTTTGCAGCTGGCTTTTTGTCATCTTTTTTATCAGCGTGCTTTTTGTCTGATTTTTCTTCAGATTTATCAGCTGATTTATGATGCGGTTTAGCATCTTTTTTGCCTTTAAAATCTTTTTTGCCTTTAGCGTCTTTTTCTTCTTTTTCAGTTTTAGCAGCAACTGAAGTTTTGTACTGAGCGATTTCTTCACCAGTTTCGAACTTGCTGATATCAACGCCAGAGATTGCCATGTTTTCTTTTACACCAGCGATCGCAGCGTCAGAAAGCAAACGGCAATATAATTTGATTGCTTTTGCAGAGTCATCGTTACCAGGAATTGGGAAAGCGATGCCATCAGGATTACAGTTTGAGTCAAGAATTGCCATGATCGGAACGCCAAGTTTTTTAGCTTCAGCAATTGCTAGAGATTCTTTAAAAGTATCGATAACAACAACTAGGTCAGGATATCCGCCCATGTTTTTGATACCACCAAGAGTTTGTTCAAGTTTCGCTCTTTGTCTTTCAAGAACGAGTTTTTCTTTTTTGTTGTAATCAACCTCATCAGAAGTCAAACGCTCTTCGATTTTTTTCAAAGTTTTGATTGATTGAGAAACTGTTTTCCAGTTAGTCAACATACCACCCAACCAGCGGAAGTTAACGTAATATTGACCACATCTTTTTGCTGCTTCAGCGATTGGTTCAGCACCTTGTTTTTTAGTAGAAATGAAAAGGATACGACCGTTATTTTTCGCGATGTCTTTTACTGTAACCATTGATTTGTAAAGCAATGTCGCAGTTTTGTTAAGATCGATAATGCTGATTCCGTTACGGCTTGTGTGAATGTATTTAGCCATTTTCGGGTTACGACGCATAGTCTTGTGACCGAAGTGAACACCAGCTTCAAGAAGCTGTTTAATAGTAAAAGTAGGAAGTTCTTGTTTAGACATTTTAATGTTGATTTTGGTTTTTTAAGCAACAGCAGCAAAAATCCGCCGACTCTTTAAAATAAAGACTCGACAGGACACCAAAATTGCTAACTGTTGTAAGATTGATGCTTGAAGGAAATCAAGCGGGGCGGATTTTTAATGGCTGGTCAAACAAATTGCAACTTAAAATGTTTTGGATTGAAGTTGCAAAAAAATAGGTCCCCGAGCAAAGCGCGTAGCGCGTCGTCGAGGAGCCGTGAGTTTAACTTCCGGCCCCTCGACGACGCTACGCTTTGCTCGGGGACCTTAGATCTCATTTAATTTTTTCCAAAAAATGATTATTTTCCCCGCAATCGACCTTAAAGGCGGTCAATGTGTTCGTCTGTTCAAAGGCGAAATGAACCAAGCTACAGTTTTCAACGACAATCCTGCAGCACAAGCTTTAGAATTCCAAAATGCTGGTTTTAAATTTTTGCACGTAGTCGATTTGGACGGCGCGATTCAAGGTTCTACAGCTAATGAAAATTCGGTTCGTGAAATTTTGAAAGCGGTAAAAATGCCATTACAATTAGGCGGCGGAATTAGATCAATTGCCACAATTGAAAAATGGCTCGATCTGGGCATAAACCGCGTGATTCTTGGCACGATTGCCGCAAAAAATCCTGAATTAGTTCGCGAAGCCTGCAAAAAATTTCCCGGAAAAATTGTGATTGGAATTGATGCCAAGAACGGTTTTGTCGCAACTGAAGGCTGGGTTGAAACTTCAGAAGTTAAATCTTTGGAACTGGCCAAAAAATTTGAAGATTGCGGCGCAGTTGCAATTATTTACACCGACATTTCACGCGACGGAACTTTGACAGGAACTGATTTAAGTGGCACAAAAAATCTCGCACAAAATTTAAAAATTCCCGTGATCGCCTCAGGTGGAATTGGAAATTTAGACGATGTTTTAAAAGTAAAAGAACTTGAACAATTCGGCGTAATCGGCGCTATTGTTGGTCGCGCAATTTATGACAAAAAAATTGATCCGCGCGATCTAATAAATTTGTAACTAGCTAGTTTATTCTGTTACCTTGAGAAGATCTATTTTTGTTATTAGTACTGACTAATTGTGCCGCACTTTGTGATGCTGGAATAAATGCTGGAGCGTCACGACGCAAACCGTTGCGCGATGCAACTTGTTGCTCTTCCTCAAGTTCTTGCTGAGTCTTTTCTAAAACTTGAGAAAGCTTCTGAAGCTGAGAATCAGGAATGATTGCCGTAAAATTATCTGGCTCAAAAGCAACTTCATCAGGAGGTAATAATCCCGAATTGCTTGCTGAAAACAAACCAGCAAAATCTCTTTTAAAATCTATTCCAGCTGCTTTTAAACCTTCGTAAAACTCGTCACTCAAAGGTTGTTGCAAAATGTCAATCGCAGGTTCATCGGTTCTATTTACTGTCACATCAGAATGAAATACCGGATCTTGATCTGACAAAACTTCTTTATCAGAAACTACTTGAGATGAGACACCAATAATTGCTAAACCATCTGATTTAACTGCTCTAGATTCGTCATGGACAACAGTTGGATCTACTGGAATTTGTAAAGTTTTTTTTGTTTGTGCTTGCGATGCTGACACCAAATCTTTTGTTGGAAAAATCTTCTGCATCACACTACAGTAATCTGAAATTATCTGCGGCTTTAAACTCTTACCGCTTGGTTTATTTTTGTTATTTAGCGCCTTCAAAGCGTCTTCTTTCGTCAAAGAAGCTGTTGATTCTCCTAAAAATAAAAGCTTACCAACATCTCCTGTTCTTTTTGATACTTCCGGACTTTTAGCCGCATTTCTTACAGCTTCTAGAATCTTCTCAGCAAAACCTTGGTTGCCTCCTCTTGTTCCACTTCTTACTGCTTCTTCAAAACCACTTTGAACTACTGCAACAGTAAGATTTTGTTTCAACAAAAAATCTCTCATGGCAACATTAGTGCCAATCGCCGCGCTGCTCAAAACTGATGTAGCTCCAGGCAAATTAAGATTTTCTGGTTTTCTATTAACTAAACTTTGCAACTGCTCAAAACTACCGAATAAAATCGCCAAATTCATGACCGAAAAATTTTTGCCGATAGTATCAATATTTTCAGCCTTGATTAAAGGAAATAATTCTTCCCAATCTCTACCACATTGTCCTCTAGCTTTACCAGATCTTGAATGTAGCACTTCGGCATCACCAACTAAAGCATTAAACAAGCGATTAAACTTTTCTTGCAGAGTTTCTTTTTTTACTGGTGGCGGTGGAATATCAGATGTCTTTTCTTCTGACTGTCTTGTTTGAGTCTTTTGTTTTTGTGTTTTGGTATGAGTTACTTTTGTGTGATCCTCAATTACAGGTGCTGGAGGTCTGATTTTACTAATAGCAGCAGCAATCTGAAGATATTCATGTTGCGCATAAATATCTGTAATAAATTGACGCATTTCTTCTGTTACAAGTTCTGATCGCGATTCCAATACCTGCTCTTTCTTTGCGCCAGCTTTCATTAAAACTTTAACAATCTCAAAATAATTTTCCTTTGATTCTGGATCAGTTGCTTCATTGCAGAGACCATATCCATAAGCTGCTCTTAGCAAGATTGTTTCATTAGAATCACGAGCAATCGTCGTAGTCGTGTTAACTGTTGCACCACCTTCAATCAAACTTTCGACTACTTTTGGATCACCAAAAGCAATCGCTATGCTCAACAATCTTTCCCCTTCAGAATTAATGGCATTGGCATAGTAACCAATACAAATCATAACTCTTACAATATCTCTAATTTCATTTACTGTGAACTGATCTTTCAGACCCAACCTATTATCGATAAGTTGGAATAATGAGGATGATTTCTCTTGATCGTAGTCAAAATTTGGAATTTTGCTTTGAAGCTCTTCAAATACTCTGCTTATAAAATCATCTTCGTCAAAATCCTCTGAAGCATTCGACATCTCATATAAAAAACCCTGCAACTTTCTTTCTAATCCAGGATACTGTGATTTTATGCGCATAGCTGGTCAAGTTTGTTAAAGATCATTTGCAACCTGAGATAGTAATCAGAAAATCAATAGTCAACCCGACAAAAATTCTAATCCGCGACTTCGTCTCATTTACTTTCATAAGAATAGGCAAAACTTTTGAGATTCTTGACTCTTTATTTGACTTTTTTCGACCCCTTTCTAAATTGCGCAGCGCTTTTCAAACAGCCCTCATTTTTTTAAAATAAATCACAATAAAATGCGTTACTTAGCCCTAACCGAGAAAGATCGGAAAGAGATGCTCGCCGCTATTGGCGTGTCCTCTGTTGACCAACTTTATGATGCAGTTCCGTCAGAATTTTTACTTAAAAAACCAATTGCCAATTTGCCAAATCATCAAGGCGAAATTGAAGTTGAAAATATTTTAAAATCTTACTCCGATAAAAATCGCGCTGCTTCACAAGGTGCGTTTTTCCTTGGCGCTGGTTGTTATAGACATCATATTCCTTCTGCAGTTGATCACATCATTCAACGTTCAGAATTTCTTACTTCTTACACACCTTACCAGCCAGAAATTTCGCAAGGAACTTTGGCTGTAATCTTCCAATTCCAAAGCATCATTGCTCTTTTGACCGGAATGGAAATTGCTAACGCTTCGATGTACGATGGCGCAACTTCAATGTCTGAAGCTTGTTTGATGGCGATGCGTATTAAATCTGGTCGTAAAAATATCGCGATTGTTGGTGATATTCATCCAGACTATTTAGAAGTTACTAAAACTTCGCTTGATTTGCACGACGCTAAATTGGTTTCTCAAATCGATGAATCTTGCGCAGCTGTTGTTGTGCAATATCCAGACTTCCACGGTGAAATCGGCAATTTAGACGAAGTTCGCGCTAAATGCGACGCAGCTGGTGCACTTTTAATTTGCGTAACGAACGAAATTCTTGCTCTTGGTTTGCTTGAAGCTCCAAAACAAGCTGACATCTGCGTTGGTGAAGCTTCATCTTTAGGCGTTGGATTAAATTTCGGCGGACCACTTTTAGGTTTCTTCGCTTGTAAAAAAGAATTCGTTCGTCAAATGCCCGGCCGTATCTGCGGTGCTACTGTGGACGTTGATGGCAAACCAGGTTATGTTCTTACTTTAAACGCTCGTGAACAACATATTCGCCGCGAAAAAGCTACTTCGAACATCTGTTCAAACCAAGGCTTGTGTGCAACTGCTTTCACAATTCACACTTCTTTACTTGGTGAAATTGGCTTCAAAAAATTGGCTTTAATCAATCACAAAAAAGCCTGCGACGCAGCTGATAGATTGACTAAAGTTAAAGGTGTAAAACTTTTGAACCAAAGCTTCTTCAATGAATTCACCATCGAACTTTCCAAAGATGCTACCGAAGTTAACAAAAAACTTTTGGCCAAAAACATCATCGGTGGCTTTGCTCAAGGAAACAAAATGATCATCGCCGTTAGCGAATTAACTAGCGCGCAAGACATCGAGTCTTTAGCTAGCGAGTTAGAAAAAATCTTAAATTAGTGAGGAACACATGACTTTTACTCCAAAAGAAATCGGCGGTTTGAATCATGAAACCGAGCTTCTAATCAAACAATCACGCGTTGGCGCTTGTGGTGTTGATTTACCAGAAGTTGCGAGTTTTTCTCTTCGCACAGGACAAAAATCACGTTCAGCAATTGGTTTAGCACAAGTTAATGAACCAACTGTGATTCGTCATTTCGTACGTTTGTCAAACCAAAACTATTCAATCGACGCCGGATTTTACCCGCTTGGTTCTTGTACCATGAAGCACAATCCGCGTTTGAACGAAAAAATGGCACGCTTACCAGGTTTCGCCGACATTCATCCATTGCAAGATCAGTCAACTGTTCAAGGCGCTTTGGAATTGATGTATAACTTACAAAACTGGCTTTCTACTTTGACTGGCTTGGGTGCAACTTCTTTAGCTCCTGCTGCTGGTGCACAAGGTGAATTTGCCGGCATGTTGGTAATCAAAAAAGCTCACGAAGCTAAAGGTGAAGCACAAACTCGTAAAATCGTTTTGATTCCAGACTCAGCTCACGGGACTAACCCAGCTACTGCGGCAATGTGTGGTTTCGAAATCAAAGTTATTCCTTCTGACTCTGAAGGTTTGATCAACGTTGAAGCTTTAGAAAAATTGGTTGCCGAACATGGCAAAGCAATTGCTGGTACAATGATCACTAACCCAAACACTTGCGGTAAGTTCGAAAAAAATATCAAAAAAATTGCTGATTTGATTCACTCAGTCGGTGGTTTATTTTATTGCGATGGCGCGAACTATAACGCCATCGTTGGTAAAGTTCGTCCTGCTGATATCGGTGTTGACGTGATGCACTTCAACTTACACAAAACTTTCTCAACTCCACACGGTGGTGGCGGACCAGGTTCTGGACCAATCGCAGTTCGTGCTGAATTGGCGCAATTCTTGCCAACTCCTCACGTTGAAAAAGACGGCGACACTTACAAACTTGTCGCTCCAAAATCATCTTGCGGTAAAGTTAAAGGCTTCAACGGACAATTTGGTATGCACGTTCGCGCTTTGACTTACATGCTTTCTCACGGTGCTGATGGATTACAAAAAGTTGCTGAAGACGCTGTGCTTTCTGCCAACTATATCTTAGCAAAACTGAAAGATTTCTATCACGTTCCTTTCGAAGGCAATTGCATGCACGAATGTTTGTTGACTGACAAAATTCAGAAAGCTCAAGGCATTTCAACTCTCGACATCGCGAAAGCTTTGGTAGAGTACGGTATTCACCCAATGACTGTGTTCTTCCCACTTGTTGTTCAGGGTGCTATGTTGATTGAACCTACTGAAACTGAGAATAAGAAAACTATTGATGATTTCATCAACACTATGATTTACGTTGCTAATGAAATCAAAGAAGGCCGCGGCGACAGATTCCACAACTATCCTCTTCACACTCCAAGAAGAAGATTGGATGACGTTAAAGCAGCGAAAAATCCAGTAACAACTTGGTTCTCGAACTAGTGAACAAAAACCGTCAAATCGCCAATAAAAAGGCTTTCTCGCTAATCGAAATGGCAATTGTAGTTTTGATTATCGGCTTGTTAATCGTTGGCGTTATTGGCGGTGCGGGAATGATCCGAGCCGCAGCAATAAGCAGTGCCAGATCATTCACTGTAAAATCAGCCGTACCACAAATCTCTGGGCTTGTAGCTTGGTACGAAACCTCTCTCAAAGAAAGTTTAAAAGCTTCTGAAGCCTCAAATGGTAATCAAATCAGCGCTTGGTATGATGTTAGCCCAGCTTCTCTTGTAGACCACAGATATGATGTAACTCCCGGATCAGCAACTGGACAACGCAACGTTTTAAGTCGCACCGCCTCTTCTGCTGTGACTTACCAAGATTCAACAATCAACGACCTTCCAGCAATTCATTTTAACGGCAGTGGCAACTTAACTTTATCCGCTTTTTATCAAGGTGATTTAGCCCAAAGCACAGTTTTTTTGGTCTTCCGCCCTACTTCATTTGGAACAACTTTGTTTGATTCAAACAGCACTGGAAATAGCGCCTCGATTGGAATTTCTAGCACTACCGTCAATCTAAACGCTGGATCATCAGTCAGCACAGGAACTGGCAGCAATTCTGCCGCTTTCAACCTTGGCAATGACTACATCATTTCTGTTTATCTTAATGGTTCTTCTTCAAAAGCTTACGTCAACAATGCTAATACTTCTGCTGGTAACGCCAATATCGATAGTGGAAGTAACTCAATTACCGGACTTACAATCGGCAGCAACAAAAGTGGTAGCGGTGCTTTTACCGGCCTGATTTCCGAAATTATTATTTATGATCATCCGCTCCAAATTCAGGAAAGACGCGATGTCTTCAAATATCTTTCCTACAAATACAAAATTTCTGTAACTGGAATTTAGAATACCAATGAAGCGCACAGCCTTTAGTTTAATCGAAATCTCGGTAGTTTTGATTGTAATCGGCATTTTGGCCGCCGGCATTGTGGGCGCTAATTCTTTGATTAAATCTTCCAGATTGGCAACTGCACGATCACTTACCACCAGCTCTACGGTTCCAAGTATTGAAGGCTTGGTTGCATGGTACGAAACTTCACTGACCGACAGTTTAAAAAGTTCGGAAAGCTTTAACGGCTCACAAATCAGCACTTGGTACGATAACAACCCAGCCTCAATCGTATTACGCAAAAATACTCTAAGCCGCAGCGCTTCAAGCAGCGTAACTTACCAGCAAGATGGCATCAACAATATTCCAAGCTTAAAATTTGATGGCAGTGGCAATTTAACTTTGTCTAATTTTTATCAAGGAACCTTAGCAAGCGCGACTTTATTTTTTGTTATCCAACCTACAGCAATTGATACTACAACTGCAAAAATTCTGAGCGATTCATCAAGCAGCGGATCAGTTGCTGCAGTTGGAATTAAATCAGCTTCGATTCATTTAAATTTTGGTAGTGCTGCTAATACTGCAACTGGCTCCAACTCTGCTAATGTTGTTACCGACCAAAATTACATCGTCGTCGCCTATGCAATTCAAAGTGCTTCCAAAGCTTACTTAAACAACAGTAAAGATATGGCGGGAAATTCTGTAATTAACGCTGGATCGAACTCTCTTAAAGGATTAACTGTTGGAACCGATCGCAATGGCTCTTACCAATTTTCTGGTCTAATTTCCGAGATCATTATTTACAACCGTCCTCTTAAGGATTCTGAGCGCAAAGACGTTCTCAGATATCTGAGCAACAAATATAAAATCGCAGTTTCGGGTTTTTAGGACAATAATTGCTTTTTGCGTTTCGTAATCTTGACAGCCAACCACTGAATCACTAAGTTACTTTTAGAAACCTAAAAAAATCCCAAACAAAATTCTTAAAAATGACAAACTCCTTAATCCCGAAATCGACTACGATCGCCAAATCTGGTGATGCTGGTTTCGTACAATATTTAAGAGAGATTCAAAAATTCCCAATTTTAACTCCCGAAGAAGAGTTTGAATATGGAACCAAATTCCAAAAAACTGGCGATAAAGAAGCAGCAAAAATGCTGGTTCAAAGTCATTTGCGTTTAGTCGTAAAAATGGCACGCAAATTCAAAAATTACGGCCTACCAATGTTTGACATTGTTGCTGAAGGCAACGTTGGATTAATTCAGGCTGTAAAAAAATTCGACCCTCAAAAAGGTTTTCGCTTCTCAACTTATGCCATGTGGTGGATTCGCGCTTACATCCAAGAATATATTTTGCGCTCGTGGTCATTGGTAAAAATCGGTACAACTGCAGCACAAAAAAAATTGTTCTTCAACTTACGCAAGATCAAACAAAAGATTGTTGGAGTTGATTCAGGCACAAATCGCTTATCTCCAGATCATATTGAGAAAATCTCAAAAGAATTAAATGTCACACCAAAAGAAGTGACCGAGATGGATTCAAGATTGCAGCAACCTGATTCTTCGCTGAATAATTTTGTTGGCGACGAAGAAGATGGCACCGAAGTAATCCACGAATTGGCATCAGACGATGAAAGCCAAGAGCAAATTGCAATTCACAATCAAGAAAAATCACGACAAGAAATTGCTCTCCAAAATGCTCTAAAAACTTTGAATGAACGCGAGAAAGATATTTTGTTCAAACGTCAACTTTCGGAAAATCCGATGACGCTTGAAGAGCTAAGCCAGATTTACCAAGTTTCACGCGAACGTATTCGCCAAATCGAAGAAAACGCCATCAATAAAATCAAAAAAGAAGTCAAAAAATTCAGCTAATGTTTACTGGAATAATCACAAATTTAGGAATTGTTGAAGAGCTGAAAACCAACAGCAAAAAAGATTTACTGCTAAAAATTTCGACACAAAAAGTTGCGAGAAGAAAGTTAGAAATTGGCTGTTCTATTGCTTGTAACGGCATTTGCCTGACTTTGATTAAAAAAGAAATTAAAGGCAGAAAAAATATTTTTTCGTTTCAAGCCTCAAAAGAAACTCTGGAAAAAACTACGCTAAAAAACTGGCAAGTTGGTGATATAATTAATCTCGAATTTGCTTTAAGAATGGGTGACGAGCTTGGTGGCCATCTAGTTTCCGGCCATGTTGATGCTGTTGGAAAAATCAGCGCCATTAAGGCAATTAAAGATTCACACAAATTCACTTTCGCCGCGCCAAAAGAGTTGATGAAATTTATCGCCGCTAAAGGATCAATCACAATTGACGGCACTTCGCTGACGGTGAATGAAGTCGATAAAAATTCTTTCAGCGTCAATTTGATTGCTCACACAATTGCAAATACCAAATTCAAGAATGCTAAAGTTGGCGATTGTGTAAATCTTGAGATTGACCTACTGGCGCGCTATTTCGAGAGAATGTTCAAATCCTCCAAACATTGATGCTGTTGCGCGCTTGATGTTTTAAATCTAGACCTTGGCAAAACCGATGAATCAGGCTGCACATTTTTTGCAACTGAACTATCCTCCAAGATGACACGAAGATAACGATTAAAAATCTGATTAAATTCAGACTCAGACATTTCAGGAAAATAGCAGCGGAAAAATTGCAATTGTGGCACGTAAAGTACATGAGTAATTGACTTCAAACCAATACCATTTCCGATCGCTCCAACCATATATTCACCAACGAAGAATCCATCTTTATTGTACTGATTTCTTTCGTATAATTTCTTCACAAACTCAGTTTGCGGTATGTTGAAAATCGGCTTGGCAGATTGCAACGGATTGAATTTTCCAAAAACCAAAACATTGTTCAGCACTACAATCACAAGCACCGCTATCTTAAAATTTTTCCCCAGATCAATTATAAAATAATGCACAGCTAACAGCGACAAAAGTAAAAGAACTATTGTCAGCTCTTCCATCATCACTTCAAAATCTTGTACGTTGTAAATAAAAATCGGTAACATCGCCACAAAGCAAAGTATAAAAACCGCTGCTGTAGATCTTCTGGCATCAATCACAAATTCTAATTTAGGTAAAATAATCATAGCAATTGCCAGCAAACACATGCCGATGATGAAGAAACATCTGATGCCGTTAACACGATCAAGCAAAATAATTTTTACGATAATTGGTGGAATCGGCAGCAACATCCAGCAGCTGAAAAAAGTTAAAACCGCCAACAAAATTTTTAGCGATTTTAGCTGTTCACTACTGAGATTTTTGAAGCAATCGCGCCATTTCCCAAAAAGCACGCAGAATAAAAATAAGTAAGATCCAACTACGCCCATCTCACAAACATTGAAGGTTCCTGATAGATCCCAACCTTGCGCTTCGCTGACAATTAGTGATGGAAAAAATTGCGATAACCATTGCATCAAAGTCACATCACCACCGGAAATTAGTTGGCGCTGTCCGGGGTAAATCGTGTTCGCCATCAAAAGAAGTGAATCTTGAATATAAAATAAATAAGTCAGCAAAGCTAAAATTGATGCACTTCCAAAGGCTGCAACATTTCTGATTGTAAAAAAATTACGATTAAAACAATAAAGCAAAACTACTGTGATTACTGCAAAGCCATAAAAGAACACCGGATAAAACATCGAAAACATCATCGAGCTAATCAGGAAATAAAATAGCACCAGACGCAGATAGAAATCTTTCCTGCTTACCAGAACAACATAACTCCAAGCAAAGAAAGCCGTCATTGGACCAACTATCGACCACCAATTCTGCACAAAGCCAGAAAAATAAACCAAAGCTGTAAAAATCAGCGCATAAACTTCATCCATTTGCATAGCGCGAAACATCATAAAAAATCCGCTTAAAAACAACGCCATCACAATAAAATAATACAGAGAGAAAGCATAAGCCGGCGGCAAAAAATAGAATCCCAACAAAGCTGGTTTAAAAGGAATCGACCAATCTTTTAACGGCAAAGAAAAACTCGGACGCAAATCTTCGTGATAAGGTGAAGTTTGGTTGTAGCGTTCAAAATTATTGTTAACTGTAGCTTGCAATAAAGGTGTATAAACCGCCCATTCATCTGATCTTATTTCGCGCGGCTTGCCGTAAAATAATCCTTCTGATTTTGCACCGATCTGATTCAAAAATACGCCGTAAGAAGAAGGCGACAAAGCATTTCCCACATAAAACACACCATAAATCATCAGCAAAATCAGCGCGAAACGCGATAACGAAATTCTGTTTAAAATATTATTCATGCCGTGATTATATTGTAAAAATCTCAAATTCTTAGTGACGAATTACTTAAATCCATGTCTTCACAAAATAAAGAAACTATCGGAGTTGTAATTCCGTGTTACAAAGTCAAAAGCCACATTCTTGATGTGATAAAAAAAATCGGCAACGAAGTTGATGCAATTTATGTTGTTGATGATTTTTGCCCGCAACAATCAGGAAAATTTGTTGAAGAAAATTGTCACGATTTACGAGTTCGTGTGCTTTACAACGAAAAAAATCTTGGTGTTGGCGGCGCGGTAATTCTCGGTTATCGTAGAGCTTTGGATGATAAAATCGATATTGTCGTAAAAATTGACGGCGATGATCAAATGGATCCAAGTTTGATTTCGCAATTCGTTGCTCCAATTATCAAACGCAAAGCCGATTACACCAAAGGCAATCGCTTCTTTAATCCTGAAGATGTAATGGCAATGCCGCGTGTACGTTTGATTGGCAATGCGATTCTGTCCTTTCTCACCAAAATTTCTTCGGGATATTGGAATATTTTTGACCCAACTAACGGCTATACTGCTATTCACAGCAAGGTTCTAAAATGTCTGAGTTTAGACAAAATTGATCGCGGTTATTTTTTTGAATCGGATATTTTATTTCGCCTAAACACAATTCGTGCGGTTGTTATCGATATTCCAATCAAAGCTAATTACGGCTCTGAAACCAGCAACTTATCGGTAAAAAAAATCATCGCACCATTCTTGGCTAAACATTTACGTAACAGCTTCAAACGCATAGTTTATAATTATTACGTACGCGATTTTTCATTTGCCTCAATCATGTTGGCAGTTGGAGTCATAGCCACTACGTTCGGTGTTATTTACGGCGCGAACGCTTGGATTGAATCAGTTTATCAGAACAAATTTTCTTCAAGTGGCGTCGTAATGATCGCCACCTTGCCGATTATTTTAGGCGTACAATTCATTTTATCCTTCGTGAATTACGATATCAGCTCAACGCCTCAAACTGCTCTGATAAATTATTTAAGCGACAGCAAATGAAGCAGTTATTTTTCAAGCTGTGGAATAATCAGAATCTGCAACAATTTCTACGTTATAATCTGGTACAGCTTTTGTGCTATTTAATTGAGTTTGTAATTTTCTTACTAAGTTTCAAAACTACAACTCAGCTGCTTTTATCGAATTCTTTGGCTAAAATAATCGCCGCGACTTTATCGTTTTTTGCTCACAAATATTTCACTTTCCAAAAAAAGGATAATGACGATCTAGTTCCAGAAATGTTGCGTTACTCTGCTCTTTTCGGACTTCATTTAGTAATTAGTTCTGGATTACTTTTATTTTTCTCACAATTTCTTGTCGAATGGTTGGCCAAGTTCATCGCTGATGTTTGCTGTGTCGCCATCACTTTCGTTTTAGTACGCAATATTGTTTTTAAGGACACTCAAAAATGAAAATCAGCCGCGAAGTAAATCTAGCGATCAACTTTGTTTTAAACGAAATTCTGCCGCCTTTTTTGCGCGATTCAATTTTGCTCAAACCCGCTTTCAAAATTTTTTTCGGTAAAAAATATCCGCTATTTTGGAATTTTCGTCGTGACGTTTATAAAATGAGCGAAGCTGAATTTGCAAAGCTTAATGCCGATATTTGCGATGTAATTGTTGAGCGTGAGACCGATTTAAATCAAAAATGCGTTACCAAAATTTTAAACGAAGTTAGCGGCAAAAATATTTTAGAAGTTGGCTGCGGCGGCGGATTCTTAGCCAAAAAATTAGCACAGAATAATGATGTGACTGCAGTTGATATTTATTTGAGTGATGAGTTGAAAAAAGCGGAAAATGCCAATTTACGTTTTGCTCAGTCTTCCGCAGAAAAATTACCTTTTGCTGATAAATCTTTCGATGTGGTGGTTTGTACACACACTTTGGAACATGTACGTGACATTCAAAAAACTTTACGTGAATTGCGCCGCGTGACGAAATCTCAACTGATTATCGTAGTTCCAAAAGAACGTCCTTATTTCCATTGCCCTAATCTGCATGTGCATTTCTTTCCTTACGAATTTTCTCTTTTGGCAGTTACTGGAATTTTGCCACAACAAACAATCGAAAATATCGGCGGCGATTGGTATTACAGAGAAATCGCGCAATAAAAAAGGCTTCCAAAATTTCTCTTGGAAGCCTTTTTAAAAAATCATGTAAAAGGAAATTACATATTTTCAGAAATATATTTTACAGCGCTTGCTACTGTAGTGATTTTTTCAGCAGCATCATCTGGGATTTCGATTCCGAACTCTTCTTCGAAAGCCATAACCAATTCAACTTGGTCTAAACTGTCTGCACCTAAATCATCGATGAAACTAGCATTTTCAGTAACTTTAGCTTCTTCAGCACCAAGATGGTTAATGATGATTTTTTTAACTCTTTCGAAGATCTCGTTATTGCTCATAAATTATGATTAATTATTAATAAAATTAGGGGACTTTCTTAGAAATAAAGGCCTTGCTGGCCTCTTCAAGTGGGGCGGCAACTTAAGGACGGTAAATTAAATAGCAAACAAAAATTACCAAGGCAATATCGGAGCTGTTTCAACATGGTTTTTAAAGTGACATAATTGCCATAATTTTATGACCAGAATTGAGTGCATTTGCTCCATCCAAAAACGGTAAAATTCCTAAAAATTTATCAAGAAATTTTGATTCATGTTTTTCAATTTCGACTGCTTTCAAAGGTAATTTTTTTACGTCAATTTTATGGTTTTTTTCTAAGTAAAAAATTGCCTGATCTTTACCACCAACTTCATCAATTAAACCAACATCAAAAGCTTGTCTTCCAGTAAAAATACGACCATCCAAAATGTGTTTGGTATCTTTTACTAATCTGTCGCCTCTTCTTTCGCGAACTAAATCCGCGAAGAATTTATAGCTATCTTGGATTGAAGCATTCATTGCTGCATCAACTTCTGGGTTGGGTTTTTCAAAAGGCGACGGGCTGCCTTTAAGAGGAGATGATTTGTAATTACGGAACTTCACACCAACTTTATTAGCTAGTTCTGTAACATCAGGAGATTCCATCAAAACACCAATTGAACCAGTAAGGGTACCGTTTCTAGCAATAATATAATCAGAAGCCAAAGCCGCCATATAGCCACCCGATGCCGCAACTGAACCCATTGTAACTACAATCGGCTTATGCGCTGCAATATTTCTTAATTCTTCGTATAAAATTTCGCTACCAACAATTCCGCCACCTGGGCTGTCGATATTTACGATAACTGCTTTAATTGATTTTTCTTCAGCAACTTTTTCTAGAACTTCGCTACGATAATCATCTTCCATAATCACGCCATCGATTTTGATAGTGGCGATGTAGTCTTCAACATTTGCAACATCATCTGACAAACCAGTTCCGAACATAGTTCTCATCAACAAAAGAACAGAAATTACTGCCAACAAAACTGCAATATTTTTCCACTTATGAACTTTATTTCTTAGATGAATGAGAGCGGCGAGATTGTCGGAGATGTTCATAAAACTATGTTATTTTTGTCATCCTGTAGATGAAACCGGAGGATCTCGTTAATACAAGATCCTCCCGTCTAAAGCGAAAAGAATTTTATTCTTGACCAGCTTCTTCTTTAGCAGCTTTCAACACGTCACCAAGGTTGGTACCAGTTGTTTCGCCACCGTAAAGGTGAGCTTCGTGCTCATCAGCTTCCATATCTTTAATTGAAAGCAAAAGTTTACCAGTAACTTTGTTGAACAAGGTAACTTTAGCTTCGATACGATCGCCAACTTCGTACTTCTCAGTTTTTTGATCTTGTTTGTTTTTAGACAAATCAAGACGTTTGATTACAGCTTTCAAGCCGCTATCAAGTTCAACTTCCAAGAAGTCTTTTTTGATGTTCACAACAACACAAGAAACTACTTGGCCGCTGTCGATTTTTTCAAGATCTTCTTTGAAAGCAGCGCTATCAAGTTGTTTGATACCAAGAGAAATTCTTTCTTTCTCGTAGTTGCTACCAAGAACGATAACTTTGATTTTTTCGTCTTTTTTGAATTTTTTCAAAACTTCTTCAGAAGCGCCAGCAGCGATATCTGAAACGTGAACTAGACCGTCAACTCCAGAATCAAAACCAACGAACAAACCGAATTCAGTGAAGTTTTTCACAACACCTTCAACAACGTCACCAACTTTGTGAGCGTCTGAGAAGGCTTGCCATGGGTTTTTCTCGCATTGTTTCATACCTAAAGAGATACGGTGATTTTGTGGATTGATGTCCAAAATCATCACTTCAACTTCTTGTTTAGGAGCTAAGAATTTGTTTGGAGTTGAGTTGTTTTTCAACCAGCTCATTTCAGAAACGTGAACCAAACCTTCGATACCTTCTTCGATTTCAACGAAAGCACCGTAAGTGGTGATATTAGTCACGTTACCTTTAACAACTGCACCAACTGGGTATCTTTGAGCGATAGTATCCCAAGGATTTTGTTGTAATTGTTTCATACCTAAAGACACGCGTTTGCTGTCTTCATCGTATTTGATAACTTGAACTTTAACTTCTTGACCAACTTTCAACACTTCAGATGGGTGACGCACACGGCACCAAGAAATGTCAGTTAAGTGCAACAAACCATCGAATGAACCGAAGTCGATGAACGCACCGTAGTCAGTGATATTTTTGATAACACCGTCAAGAACGTCGCCAACTTTGATTTTAGCAAGAACTTTATCTTTTTCGACGTTACGTTGAGTTTCAAGAATCGCACGACGAGAAACGACAACGTTTCCGCGGATTTCATCGATTTTCAAAACTTGTAATTTTTCGATTTTGTTGATCAAGAAAGTGTCATCAGACAACAACATTGTATCAACTTGGCTGCGCGGCAAGAAACAAGTGATGCCATTAACGTCAACAGCGTAACCACCTTTTACTTTACCAAGAATGTGACCTTCGATCACAGTTTTGTCTTCTAAACAATTTTTCAAGAAGTGCCAGTTATTGTAGCGGCGAGCGTTGTCGCGGCTGATAACCAATTCACCTTTTTTGTTTTCTAATCTTTCAAGGAAAACGTCTACAACGTCACCTTCATTAATTTCACCATCTCTTTTGAATTCAGCAATATCAACGAATCCAACAGATTTTGCGCCAATATCAACAGCAACACCTTTGTCAGAAATTCCGACAATAACACCTTTTACAACGGTGCCTTCAACCAATTTTTGGCTGTCTTTTTCATATTCTTCGAACAATTCGGCGAAGTTTTCTTGCGCGAATAATTTCTCTTGATCGCTGATTGCGTGAGCGTCAGCAGCTGCTTTGTTTGTCATGTTTTTGTAAGTTAAAGTTAATAAAATAACGGCTCTGAGGCCGTTTCAAGACGTTAGGTTTAGGTCTTAAAACCCTGAAATTGAGAACTAAAAATTTTCGAAAAATTTGAAGAGAACCCTCAAAAAAAGAGGCCGGCAAAATATTTTTACCCCAACTAAGATGCAAGCCCTTCTTTGATGGAATTAAATAGTTGACTATTTCACTAGGTCTTTAAAATCTGCGCCCTCAATTTTTTACAAGGATCATGATTTTAACAACTAAGGCCAGATACGCAGTAATGGCAGTCATTGACATTGCCGAAAACAACTCTGGCCAGCCAACATCTCTCATTACAATCTCCGAACGCCAGAAAATTTCACTTGGCTATTTGGAACAGATTTTTTCGCGCCTACGTAAAGCTGGTCTTGTCGAATCTGTAAAAGGACCAGGCGGCGGCTACATTTTAGCAAAAAGTTCTAAATCAATCACGATTGATGAAGTCATAAAAGCCATGAATGAACCCATAAAAATGACACGCTGTGGTAATGTGAAAAAAAGCTGCATAAGCAGTAATGCCAAATGTAAAACCCACCACTTATGGAATGGTTTAGAAAATAAAATTTACGAATATCTTAATTCAATTTCGTTAGCCGACATATGCAAATAATTTACTTCGACAATAACGCGACTACCAAAGTTGCTACTCAGGTTCTTGCTAAAATTAACGATGTTTATCAATTGCCACTGAATAATTCTGCGGTTCATCATTACGGTCGCATCGCTACCAAATTTGTCGAAGATGCCCGCAAAGAAGTTAAGAAATTTTTGAACGCCCAAAATTACGAAGTTATTTTTACTTCAAGTGCCACAGAAGCCACAAACACGCTATTTAATGGCCTTGACGTTAAAAAAATTATCGTCAGCAAAATTGAACACGCATCGGTTTATTCTTGTCGCCCACAGGGCAAAGAAGTTAGTGAAATCAAAGTTTTGAAAAATGGTGTTGTTGATTTGGAAGATTTAAAATCTCAGCTCGAAGCAATCAGCGATCCCAATTTTTTAGTGTCAGTAATGTTCGCCAATAATGAGACTGGCGCATTACAACCAGTTGAAGAGATCTCGAAATTAGTTCACCAAAAAGGTGGATTATTTCATTGCGACATCGTGCAAGGCGTTGGGAAAGTTGCACTCGATTTAGAAAAAATTAACGCCGATTTCGCTTCAATCTCAGCTCACAAAATCAACGGTCCACAAGGTGTTGGCGCGCTTTTAATGCGCAAAGGTTTAGACATCAAACCTCTAATTGTTGGTGGTAAACAAGAAAAATCAAAACGCGCAGGAACAAGTAATACCGCAGGAATTGCCGGTTTTGGCGAAGCTTGCAAACTTAGCACCACCAAAATCGCTGAATATGAAAACGTCAAAAAATTACGCGATTATTTGGAAAGCGAGATCAAAAAAATTAGCGGCGATAATATCAGAATTTTCTGCGAAGAAACTGCACGTTTACCTCACACTTGTTTCGTAGCACTTAAAAATTGCGATGCCCAAACTCAATTAATTAACTTCGACTTAAACGGAATCTGTGTCAGCTCAGGATCAGCCTGCTCTTCAGGGACAGTTACCGGCTCACGAATTTTAGCCGCGATGGAAGTTGAATTAGCTTTTGCAAGCAGCGCTATTCGCATCAGCCTTTCTCCAGAAAATACTCAGGAAGAAATCAATAAATTTATTCAAGTCTGGAAAGAATTTTACGAAAGAACCAAAAAATAATATGACAGCCAAATTACCAATTTACCTCGACTATCAAGCTACAACTCCAATGGATCCCCGCGTTATTGACGTGATGGTAGATTGTATGAAAAACGACTTCGGCAATCCACATTCGCGCACTCATGCTTTTGGTTGGAAGGCAGAAGAACTGGTCGAAATTGCTCGCAAACAAGTTGCCGAATTAATCAACGCTGATGAAAAAGAAATTTCATTCACTTCTGGTGCAACTGAGTCCAACAATATCGCCATCAAAGGCGTTGCCAATTTTTACGGAGCGACTGGTAAAAATCACATCATCACCGTTGCCACCGAACATAAATGTATCATCAACTCGGCTCGTGATTTAGAACAAGAAGGTTTCGCAGTTACTTTCTTACCAGTTCAAGCAAATGGCTTAATTGACCTTGCAGCACTTGAAGCAGCAATTACTGAAAAAACTTGTTTGGTTTCAGTAATGGCCGTCAACAACGAAATCGGCGTCATTCAGCCACTTAAAGAAATCGGTGCATTATGCCGCAAAAAAGGCGTATTTTTCCACACCGACGCTGCGCAAGCTTTCGGCAAAATTCCACTTGATGTTGATGCAATGAACATCGATTTGATGAGCATTTCTGGCCACAAAATTTACGGCCCAAAAGGCATCGGCGCACTTTATGTTCGTCGCAAACCACGCGTTAGAATTAAATCGATCATTTCTGGCGGCGGACAAGAACGCGGAATTCGTTCAGGAACTTTGGCCACACCTTTAGTTGTTGGTCTTGGCAAAGCTGCCGAAATCGCTAAAAATGAAATGGCTAAAGATTACGCTCACATCAAAAAATTGAGCGACAAAATGTACAACGCCGTAATGCAAAACAAATTTGTTTATTTGAATGGCGATCACGAACACCGTTATCCCGGAAATTTAAATTTTTCTTTCGCTGGCATTGAAGGCGAATCAATGATTATGGCGATTAAAGATTTAGCAGTTTCTTCTGGATCAGCCTGCACTTCTTCGTCACTTGAACCATCTTACGTTTTACATTCTTTAGGCGTTGAAGACGAGCTGGCTCATACTTCAATTCGCTTCGGCATTGGTCGTTTTACAACCGAAGAAGAAATCGATTACGCGATCAATTTATTACAAAGCAAAATCCAAAAACTGCGCGACTTAAGTCCGCTTTGGGAAATGATGCAAGACGGCATCGATCTGAAATCAATCAACTGGAAAGCACATTAATTTACGGAGACTTACATGGCCTACTCACAAAAACTTTTAAACCATTACGAAAATCCACAAAACGTCGGATCATTTGGTAAAGAAGAAGAAAATATCGGAACTGGATTAGTCGGCGCGCCAGCTTGTGGCGACGTGATGAAACTACAAATCAAAGTTTCCGATGCCGGCGTTATTGAAGATGCAAAATTTAAAACTTTCGGCTGCGGTTCGGCGATTGCTTCAAGCTCTTTGGCAACTGAATGGATCAAAGGCAAAAATATTGATGATGCCGCCAAAATTACTAACAAAGAAATTGCTGACGAATTGTCTTTACCGCCAGTAAAAATTCACTGTTCAGTCTTGGCGGAAGAAGCGATCAAAGCTGCGATTGAAGATTACAAAAAGCACAAAAAATCTGAGTAAAATGGCTTTTAATTTTTCAGCATCTGGAAATCCAATCGTCGATTACGTCACCGTGACCGACGATGCTTTCGTGCAAATTAAAGAATTATTACAAGCAAGATCAGAGCCTTGCGAAGGCATTCGCGTTGGCGTGCGAACCCGCGGTTGTTCTGGCATGAGCTACACCATCGAATACGCCATTAAAGACAAAAATATCACCAAATTTGACGACGTTGTAATTCGCGATGGTGTGTCAATTTTCATCGATCCCAAAGCTTCAATGTTTTTGATTGGCAGCCAAATGATCTTCAAAAATGATGATTTAAATTCAGGCTTCGACTTCGTAAATCCTAACGAGAAAGGCCGCTGTGGCTGTGGAGAATCTTTCAAAGCCTAAGTCAGAAATCATGAAAAATCACTTCGAAATTTTCGCTTTGCCAATTTCTTTTGAGATCGATTTAGACAATCTCGAAAAAAAATATCTCGAATTTCAAAAAGCTTTCCACCCAGACAATTCAAGCTCCGCCGATATTGAAAAATCGATCGCTGTCAACGAAGCTTACGATGTTCTGAAAAATAATTTGCGTCGCGCTTCTCACATTTTACAACTTAATGGCATCGATTTAGAAAACGATTCCACAGCTCCAAAAGTTGATTCTGCAACCTTGATGGAAGTTTTGGAAATTCGTGAAAAAATCTTTGAAAGCAGCGCTGATGAAATTGAAAATCTAAAAAAAGATTTAAGCAAAAAAGTAAAATCTTTAATTACTGAAAGCGCACAGAAGCTTAATAATAAAGAGTTTGAAACCGCTTCTCAAATTTTAATCAAAGCAAAATATTTCGATAAAACTTTGCAGGATTTGAAGCGCAGAAAATAAAAAAATACAATGGCCTTAATAAACATCTCCGAACCAATCGCCGAATCTAACGAAGAACGTTCACAAGAAATTGTTGTTGGCATCGATTTGGGCACAACAAATTCTTTAATCGCGATTATTGAGAACGAAAAAGTACGATTTTTTTCTGACGAAAAAGACAAAGAAATCATTCCGTCATTGGTCACTTACAACAATGTCGAAATCAACTCAATCAAACGTTTGATGGGAAAAGGATATAACGACGTAAAAGATCTCGAATTACCTTTTAAATTAAACCCGCAAACAAACGAAAAAGAAGCGCTGCAATTAATTATCGGCGAAGACAAAGTTACACCAGCGCAAATCTCTTCTTATATTTTAAACTATCTCAAAACTTTAGCGGAAGAAACGCTAAAAACTGAAATTAAAAAAGCCGTAATCACAGTTCCAGCGTACTTTGATGAAGCAGCAAAAAATGCCACAAAACTGGCAGCAAATTTAGCCGGATTAGAAGTTTTACGATTGGTTAATGAACCAACAGCTGCAGCACTTGCTTATGGTCTAGACAACGCTGCTGAAGGAACTTACTGCGTTTTCGATTTAGGCGGTGGCACTTTTGACGTTTCAATTTTAAAAATGCAAAAAGGTGTTTTTAAAGTTCTTGGAGTTGCTGGTGACAACGCTTTAGGTGGCGATGATTTTGATGACGCAATTTCTAAACATCTTGGCGTAAGTCGTGCGGAAGCCAGAAAAATCAAAGAAGAACTTTCCGTCCAAAACACTTCACAAAATTTAACGCGCGAAAAATTCGAAAATTTAATCGCCGAAAAAATTAACAAAACTATTTCGCTAACCACAAATTTGATTGATGATTTAGATCTCGAAACGGCTGATATTAAAGGCGTGATCTTGGTTGGCGGTTCAACACGAATTCCTTTAATCAAACAAAAACTCGCGGAAATTTTTGGTGCACAAAAAATTTTAGATAAGCTTGATCCTGATCGAATTGTCGCTGCTGGTGCAGCTTGGCAAGCTTATAACTTAAGTGGTCGCGCGGAAAATTTATTGCTTGATGTTGTGCCACTTTCTTTAGGAATTGAAATGATGGGCGGCATTGTTGATAAAGTAATTACGCGCAATTCGACAATTCCGATGTCAGTCACCAAAGAATTTACAACTTACGCCGATAATCAAACCGGAATGAAATTGCACATCACTCAAGGTGAACGTGAACTTGCTGCAGATTGTCGTAGCTTAGCTGAATTTGAGATCAAAAAAATTCCAGCGATGAAAGCAGGATTGGCACGCGTTGCCGTCACTTTCAAAATTGATGCTGATGGACTTTTAACTGTGAGCGCACAAGAAAAATACACCGGCGAGAAACAAGAAATCGCCGTCAAACCTTCTTACGGAATTGATGAAAATGAAGTGAAACAAATGCTGCTTGATTCACTAAAAAATTCCAAAGTCGACATGGAAAATCGTTTGATGATTCAAGCAATTACCGAAGCCAATCACGACATTGATATTTTGAAAAAAGATTTGGCGATAATTGATCAAGAAATTTCAGAAGAAGAACGAAAATCAATCACAGAAAAAATTTCTGAATTAGAAAAATTAATTGCTGAGAAAACTTCACGAGATTCTATTTTAGAAGCTCAAGAACAACTTGGAAAAGCAGCAGAAAATTTGATTCTACAAAAAGTTAATGCGGTGCTGAAAGAAAAAGTTTCCGGTAAAAATGTTGATGAAATTTTGTAATTCTTTGCGTACGCAAAGAATTTAAAAAAAAGGCCGATAACCCCTAGATTATTAAGGGTTATCAGCCTTTTTAATTTTACGATTTTTTTTGAAAAAAAGTTGTGAAAAATTTCACTACTTTTTGGCGCGTTCGATTCCTTCTTGAATCAAATCTTTAGCTTTTTGTGCACCTTCAAAACCTTTCACTTTTACCCACTTACCTTTTTCCAAACCTTTGTAGTTTTCAAAAAAGTGACGGATTTTGTTCACTAAAGTTTCTGGAAGCTGTTCGTAAGACTCAACATTTTCATATTGTGAGTTCAATTTTTTTCCAGGCACGGCGATGATTTTTTCATCCATACCTTTTTCATCTTCCATAATCAAAACTCCAACTGGCTTCGCAGAAATCACGGCACCAGGAACAACTGGATAATCTGATACAACCAAAACGTCGCAAGGATCGCCATCATCTGACAAAGTGTTTGGCACGAAACCGTAATTACATGGATAGAACATTGGAGTTGCCACAAAACGATCAACAAAAATTGCACCAGAATCTTTGTCCATTTCATATTTTACTGGATCAGCATTCATCGGCACTTCGATGATAACGTTAACATAATTTGGCGCGTCTTTGCCAATGGCAATTTTTTCGATATTCATAAGTTTGATTTAATAGAGATTTGTAGATTTTTTAAAGATTAGTTACTGCTTTTTGGCATTTTAGCTCAACGAGTTTTCTGAAAGCAATTTTGAAAATATTTTTTAATTAACTTCCACAATCACCGCACCACCTTGTCCGCCACCAACACACAAAGTTGCAAGACCACGATTTTTACCACGACGTTTCAATTCGCGCAGCAAGTGAATGATGATTCTTGCGCCAGACATTCCAACTGGATGACCAAGGGCAACACCACCACCATTTACGTTGAGAATTTCATCTTTTAACTCACCCAAAGGCGCAGAGTTAAAGTGTTTTTGACAAAATTCTTCTGAAGCAAAAGCACGCTGGCAACCAATGATTTGTGCCGCAAAAGCTTCGTTAATTTCAACCAAATCCATGTCTTGCAAAGTTAAGCCTGTTTTATCGAAAACTTTCTTTGTGGCAAAAACTGGACCCAGACCCATGCGTGATGGATCAAGACCAGCGTAAGCAAAATCACGAATATAACCAAGTGGTTCTAGACCTAATTCTTTGGCTTTTGATTCACGCATCAGAATTGTGAAAGCTGCACCATCAGTAATTTGTGAAGCATTTCCAACGGTAACCGTTCCTGTCACCTTCTCAAAATAAGGTTTTAATTTTGCCAAAGCTTCGATGGTTTGACCTTTACGCACACCTTCATCTTCTTCAATCATCAATGAATTTCTTTCGTCATTATTGAAAACTGGAATGATTTCTTCCTTAAAAACTCCCGAAGCAATTGCTGCTTCAGCTTTTTGATGAGAACGAAGTGAATACTGATCTTGTTCTTCACGAGTAATGACAAAATCTTTCGCAACATTCTCAGCTGTGCAGCCCATGATCAAACCGGAAATTGGGTCGGTCAAACCTTGCACGACACCAACAACTGGACTTAAAAAAGAAAGTCGGAAAGACAAAATTGTTTTTATTTTCTGACCCAAAGTTTTTGATTTAGCTAAATTAGCAAAAAACCCGGTCATTTTTTTGTTAAACATCAGTGGAAAATTACTCATCGATTCCACACCACCAGCCAAGATAATTTCAGCATCACCATGCAAAATTTTTGTCGCACCATTGGTGATTGCTTCCATTCCTGAAGCACAATTTCTGTGAACGGTGAAAGCTGGAACTGATTGTGGAACTCCCGCTTTCAAAGCAATTACGCGAGCAATATTTGCAGAGTCTGCCGGCTGTCCGCAATTTCCGACGATTACCTCATCAATTTTTTGTGGATCAACCTTTGAACGCAGCAAAACTTCTTTGGCAATTCGCGCACCAAGATCAGGTGCTGTAACATTTTTTAAAGCGCCACCAGCTTTTCCCATTGGCGATCTGAAGCCAGAAATAATTGCAATACGTTCTTTCATAATTTTGATTTTTGATTTATGATTTGTAAGTTGTCGCAGCTAATTAAACCCTAAATATAAAATCTAAAATTAAAAATTATGCCAACGAAAGAAATTATCGATTTTGCCAATTATTTGGCCGACATTTCTGAAGCAATTGCCCAAAAATATTTTCGCGTAAATAACGGCGAAGTAGCGAAAGAAGATGATTCTCCCGTAACTAAAGCTGATCGCGAAATTGAAAAAGTTATTCGTGAAGCGATTGAAAAAAAATTTCCCTATCACGGAATTATCGGCGAAGAATTTGGCGATAAAAATGTTAATGCTGATTACGTTTGGGTTTTAGATCCAATTGATGGCACTTCTTCCTTCATCATCGGTCGCGCAATTTTTGGCACTTTGATTGCACTAATTCACAAAGGAAAACCGATTTTAGGAATCATGAATCAACCAATCGCGAAGGAACGCTGGATTGGTTTGGAAGGACAAGGTTCATTCTTTGGCGGAAAAAAAATTGCTACCAGAAATTGCAAAGAAATTTCCGACGCGGTGATGTGTTCTGCATCATCTTTTTATTTCCAAAATGGCGAAGAAAAAGTGCTTAAGCAACTTTCTGGATTAACCAAATATCAAAAAATCGGCGGCGTAATTTATGGAGGTGACTGTTATTCTTATGCGTCTTTAGCTGCCGGCTTTGTTGATATTGTGATTGATACCGGACTTAAAATTTATGATTATGCCGCACTAATCCCAATCATCGAAAATGCCGGCGGCGTTGTAACTGACTGGCAGGGAAATGATTTAAATTTACAATCAAACGTACAATTGATCGCTAGTGCCAACAAAGAATTACACGAAAAAATTCTGCGTATAATCAACTCTTAAAAAGAATAAACTGTGCCGAACTTCACCACGTCTGATCTGATTTGACCATTACCAGTCGCGCTATTTTCAAACTGTTGCTGGGTGTACATAAATTTAATTCCAAAACTGTTGGATAAATTTATTTGTGAACCAATTCCAATTGCGCTGTTTGTTGCAGTTCCTGAACCAATCGCAATATTTCTTTGCTGTGGATTATAAGCAAAACTGCCAACGTTATAAGTCAAAAATCCCGAAAAATATTTATTAAATTCATAACCAACATTGGCTTTAACATCGTAAGTTGCACCTAAAGCGCCGCCAATTTGAGGAGAATTTTGGCCAGTTGAATTTGGCGAAGAAATATTATTGCTGACCAACTTGTTGCCATTTTGCATGAAGAGTTCCGGAGACACAAAAAAGCCACCACCGCTAAATTTGTAACCGTAATAATGATCTTCGGCAATCTTACTTTCGAGAGAAACTGCGTTATTAATATTACCGATTTTATTGTTAGTTTTTTCGGGATCGACACCAACGTAAAAGCCATCTTTATTTACAGCATTAGCAAAGCTAAATGCTGAGATAACGCAGAAAATCAGAAAAAAAATCGTAAATTTTTTCATGATTAAACTCCAAAATTAAACTTACCTTTCAACGCTGGAACTAACGGCTTTTTTTATCCCTTTTAAAGCATCACCAGCACTAAATTGAGAAACGGTTTGTTGTTCAGACAACCTTGCATCACGCATCACATCTTTAACACTGGAAGCCAGTTCACTACCTAATTCTTGGCCAAATTGTTTCGAGAATTTTTCAAAAAAATCTCTTAATTGATCAACTTCATGAGAACCGACAACTTGTTTAAATACATTTGGTTTATCAGATTGGTTCTGGTTTCTTTGTTCTCTATTCATGGTAACTGCTAGCTCTAAATCTTTTTCTGTCATCGTAGAAATATCTTGCACCTCAAAACCCTGCGGGAATTGGATAGAGTAAGCTAACGTTGAAGCGGCTCTACCGCTTTTATTTACACTCTCATACATTTCCCTTTTTACTTCGAAGCCATATTGAGCAAATTTGTCGAGCATAGAATTAACACCCAAAATTGCATCTTCTGTACGGTCTTCGCTAATTTGTACGATAGATGAAGAGCTGCTTTGCGATGTTTGTTTACCTTCAGAATCAAAGAACCCGATAGCCATTGCACTTAATTGATCAATGTTTTTAGTAATCGCACTAAAAAGTATAATCGCAATTTGCTTAGCGCTTATTTGAGATTGAACCTGATCATGGGAAGAGACAAAGTTATCCTGTGTTTTTTCCTCTTCTTGCTCTTTTTTCTTCATTCTTTCGATCTCTTGCTGGCGAATGATCATGCGATCAAGAGCTTTCTGTAGCATATCCTTAACTGCAGGATTGGCTTCATTTGAGATTGCTCCTCTTATATCATTCAAAACACCATCGCTAATACCAGTTTCAAGTTCACGGACACCGGTTTCCATTTTTGAGTTAAGCTCTGTTGCTGCTTTTTTTTCTTGCTCCGCCTCAGGGCTATTGGCACTGCCTTCTCTTTCGAATAAGTTCGTAAAAAACTTCATTAAAAAACCTAATGTTTGAAATGTCTGGTTTCGATGAAGTAAAGCGCAATGCCTTTTTCATTGGCTTTTGCAATCACTTCTTCGTCACGCACCGATCCACCAGGTGCGATTATTGCTTTGATTCCGTAAGATGCGGCAATTTCAATATTGTCAGCAAATGGAAAGAAAGCGTCAGAAGCTAAGAAACCGCCTTGTGCTTTATTAGACTTCTTTTCGCCATCAAAAAATTCTGAAGCTTTTTTACAAGCAATTTCACAAGCATCCACGCGACTCATTTGACCAGCACCAACACCAACAGTTTGTGAATCTTGCACCACCACAATCGCGTTTGATTTTACGTGTTTACAAACCGACATGGCGAAAATTAATTGCTCAATTTCCACGTCAGAAACGGTTGTTTTACTCACCAATTTTAAATCATTTTTGGTGATATTTTTTTGGTCTAAATCTTGAACTAAAAATCCACCAGAAACTGATTTTACTTGAGTTTCAGTAGTTTTTTTGAAGTCCGCTAAAAGCACACGCAGATTTTTTTTCGCCGCTAAAATTGCAGTTGCTTCAGCATCAATTTCTTTGGCAATAATTACCTCGAAAAACATTTTTGAAAGTTCAGTTGCCAAAGCTGAATCAATTTTTCCGTTAAGCGCCACAATTCCACCAAAAGCTGATTTTGGATCAGACGAAAGTGCACTTTTGTAAGCTTCAAGCAAGTTCGAACCAATCGCCGTTCCGCACGGATTTGCATGTTTGATGATCGCAGCTGCAGGTTTCTCAAATTCTAAAACCAAATTATAAGCCGCATCAGAATCGTTTAAATTGTTGTAGCTCAGCTCTTTGCCTTGAATTTGTTTTGCACCAACAATTCCTGAATTTGATGTGGCATAAAGCGCCGCTTTTTGGTGCGAATTTTCACCGTAACGCAAGCTTTGTTTTAAACTGCCGTTCAGCGCAAATCCTGAAGAGAACCAGTTAGAAATTGCGATGTCGTAATCAGCAATATTCTTGAAAGCCGCAACTGCCATCGCTTTTCTGAATTCAAACGAAGTTGCGCCAGAATTATTTTTTAATTCTGCAATTAAGTCTGCATATTGCGAAGCATCAGTAATTACAGTTTTATAAGCGAAATTTTTTGAAGCCGAACGAACCATCGCTGGCCCACCAATATCAATGTTTTCGATGATTTCTTCTTCGTCAGAAGTTTTAGCAACTGTTTCAACAAATGGGTAAAGATTAATTACCAAAAGATCGATTGATTCAATTCCGTGAGCTTTTGCAGCAGCGACGTGTTCAGGATTATCAAGAACTGCCAACAACGCGCCGTGAACTTTTGGATGCAAAGTTTTCACGCGTCCGTCCATCATTTCAGGAAATCCGGTAAAATCTGAAATGTCTTTATTGGCGATATTATTTTGGGTTAAAAGTTTGGAAGTGCCACCAGTAGAAATAATTTCAACACCTTGTGAAACCAGAGATTTGGCTAGTTCAATGATTCCTGTTTTGTCTGAAACTGAAATCAGACAACGTTTAATTTTTTGTAAATTTTGCATTTTAACGATTAACGATTGTGAGAATTTTTTGGAAACCTTCTTCGATTGATAAATTACCATTATCGATCACATTGGCATCGGCAGCGATTTTAAGCGGAGCGTCTGAACGATTCAAATCATTTTCATCACGCTTTTTTAGCTGAGCGAGAATTTCATCGTAACTAGTTTGCAGCTGGTTAAAGCGGCGCTGCGCACGAATTTCAACATCTGCTGTCACATAAAATTTAAAGTCGGCATCAGGACAAATTACGGTTGTGGTATCGCGCCCATCAAGCACCGCACCACCTTTTTCTTTTTTCCCTACTGCAACAAAATCTTTCTGAAAATCAAAAAGTGCAGCGCGTAATTTCGGATTTTTGGCAATTACGGAAGCAACTGCTCCAACCTTCTCGCTAAAGAGTTCATCTGGTTCTAAATCGGCTTCAGTGATATTTTTCACCAAGTCGGAAATTTTATTTTCGAAGCTGTTAGTATCGATTTTTTGTTCAATTGCACGAAAAGCGACAAGGCGATAAAGAGCACCAGTATTGAGATAAGGCAGATCAAAATGACGAGCGATTTTTTTTGCCAAAGTTCCTTTTCCCGAAGCCGAAGGCCCATCAATTGCAATTACTAAAGATTTTTTCATTTAATTTTTTTGTGAAATTTTTTTCTAAAACTCGACATCTTTTACCGCGAAGAATTGCGACATAACGTTTGACAATTCTTTGGGAGCGAAAGGTTTGGCGAGATAATCGTTACATTTAGATTCACGAACAATTTTCTCACGGTCTTCGGTAGTTGCAGATGCAGTAACTGCGATAACTGGAATCGATTTTAATTCAGGATCTTCTTTAACATTTCTCGTCACTTCAATTCCGGAAATTCCAACCAATTGGATATCCATCAAAATTAGATCTGGTTGATAAGATTTTGCCGTTTCAACAACTTTAAAACCATCATCAACTACCAAAGAATCGTGACCAAAAATTTTCACCAATTTTTGCATTACTTTTTGATTCACCGGATTGTCTTCAACAATCATGATTTTTTTTACGATAAAATTTTCGGTCATGATTATGCATTTTTAAGTTTTAGTGGAATTAATCTTGAGCCTGGGAAAGTAACTGCCACCACAGTTCCTTTACCATAAATACTTCTGATTTCAAATTTGCCTTGATGCAATTCCGCCATCTTTTTTACTAAAAATAATCCCAAACCACTACCTTGTTTTTTGCCACGATAATAACCGTCGCCAACTTGTCCGAACTCAACTACTAACTTCATCAAATCTTCTTCTTTAATTCCAACTCCGGTGTCCTCAATTTCTAACACCAAATTTTTTTCAACGTTAGTGAAAAGCTTTAGAACAATTGTACCTTCTTCAACGAATTTCGAGGCGTTAGATAATAGGTTTAACAATATTTGTTTGAACATTCTACGATCACCATAAAAATTCATATTATCGATTTCGATCTTAGAAGTTACACTAACCGGAGAATTTTCACCGTAACGATCCACATCCGATAATACAATTTTCATCGCAACTTTGACTTCTTCAATCATGTCAAATTCTTCTTCGTGGAGCTTCATTTTTCCGATGTCCATTTTGGAAAAATCCAAAATATCATTCACCAAATTTAAAAGATGTGAACCAGAAGAATAAATATCGGAAGCCATTTCTTTGTAGTCTGGATCGAGTGGTCCAAACATTTCTTTTTTCATCATCAGCGAGAAATTTAAAATACCATTTAGAGGCGTACGCAGCTCGTGACTCATGTTAGCAAAAAATCTTTCTTGCGATTTTTTGGCTTGAATTAGATTTAATTTGTAACGCTCAATCAACTGTACTTGCTGGGTTAATTCCACAATTTCCGCAACTTTGGAAACTGGCATAACCACTTCATCATCACGATCTTGCACCACTAATCTTGAAACATTTGAGAGCTGCAAAATTGGGCTGATAATTTGCAATCTCAAGGCGTACCACACGCTGAAAAATATCAGGGATAAAATGATAAAACCGATAACATAAGGCCACAACACCATGATTAATCCCTTGGTGATGACCAAATTCTGGTATCCAGCAATGATAACATAAGGACGTTTGTGAACCGTTTTAGCGATTAAATAACTTTCATCTGGTTCAAATAACGAAAATGGCGAAACTGTCGCATCGTGAGTTATACGACTTGCTGCTACATTACGTAAAAATGCCGCATCTTCAGAAAAAATTCCCGAAGTTGATTCCAACATTATTTCGCCATTTTTGTTGAGAATCGTGAAATCAAGGTTGTGATTGTTAATAGTTCTGCTGATTTTATCGGCTAAACTATTAACGGTAAAACCAAGAACCACAGTTCCGATATATTTTTTTCTCTTAATATTTTCGACACCAAGACCAGCAGGAATAATTTGCTGACCACTCACTACACCAATTACAGGAGAACCAACCTTCATCACCCAAGGATCTTTTCTTGTTGCTGCCAAATATTCGCGATTTGAAACGTCGTAAGGTGCTCTGATTATGCCATATTCACTATTAATCGTAACCATCATCTTGTCGTTAACCCAAGAGAACATGCTAATCGAAAGACTATCCTTAATTGAATCGTTACCGCTACCACTTCTACGACTAAAAGAAGTTAATATTTCTTTAATTTCATAAGGTGAACCATCAGAAGCACCAACTTGTTTTCCAATATGTCCCATGATCGATTCGGCATAATCAAGCACGTTGGTATATCCCATCTCGATTTTAGCCATGGCATATTCCATCTCGAGTTTCTTGACCTCCATGTAAGACGCGTAAGTCTTTCCCATCAACCACAACAAAACTCCACCCAACAAAATAAATGTTACAATGCTGTAGGTTAGGAAAAGCTTGTTGATTGAATTAAAATTGGAATTGAGAAAGTTTTTGATCATTAAGTATCTAAGATTTTGTCACGGTTAAATTTCTTATTATTAACCTATTCATATTCGGTCTTATCTAGTAGTTGTCTTGAAAAGATTCTTTAAATTTGTAGAATTTTTTACCGTCAGATTTGTCGATGGAGATTCTTTCAAAGTTGATGTAGCTTCAGTTGTGGTAGGAAATCTTTTTAAGATATCTACACACTCTTGAGTAGTTTTAATAACTAATCCTTCAACTCTATCAGCATCTAAGAACCTACTCGGAGTTTCAGATTTATCAATCATTCCAATAGAATTAAGAGCATTAACGAAAATACCCAATAATTCACTAGAAAATCTTCTATTCTCTCCTTTAACGCTAACTTTAATTGAATCTTTAATTTGAGGCACTTCGGAAATATCGTAAATTTCCATGATTTTACTCAAATTACTTTCAAATTCTTGTCGTGAATAAATTCCAATTGGAGCAAATTTAGCAATCGTGATCGAACGCTTTTCCGCTTCTTCTAAAAGACGATTCATTCCACGCGATAACGGAACTAAATAATCGGTCCATTCTCCTAACCTAGCACGATCTTCAATCAAACCTTGTGCAACTTTTGTTAATTCATCACGCAATCCTTGATTCATTAGATATTCATCACGTCTCTGTATTGACCCATCAGCAGCGAAAGTTACAGGAAAACCTAAATAACAAGTTTTGTCTTCCAAGACTGTCAAAATACCTGCTGACAACACTTCATGCTCTTTTCCTTCTTCTGGTCCGTAAAGCCAGTTAGTTATAATTTCCACTCCAGCTTTTGCTGGTTTTTCATAAGCTCCTTTACCATATTTTGATTTACTCATCACTATTCCTTCTTCTCTAGCTCTGTATTGCGCAACTTTTAAAACTTCATCAAGCTGATCCTGAGAAATAGCACCGTAATCTACCAATCTTGTAATTGGCTCACCGCCAAAAGTAATATTTTCTGATTGAAAAATCATACCACTAGCCGTGTGTCTTCCCAACACCAAAGCTTTGATTTCTTGCCCACGGCAACCAATTCTTGCCAGTTCTTCTTCCAAAAACCTAACATAACGCTTAGTATCAAGATGAGTTCCTAACGCGACAATATTTTCTGGAGCAATATCGGTTTGTTCACACATTAATTGTGCCGAAATTTCAACCGGATTTGTCAACATCGCGAGCTTAGTGCTACCATTTTTTTTAACCCATGATTTTATCAGGTGAGAATATGTTTCTATAATATCCAAATTATGAACCAAAGCTTTCTCACGAGTTGCGGCACCAATTCTTCCCGCTTTAACACCAGCCGTCATAACAATCATATCAGCTTCTTTACAATCTTCCAAATCAGTTGAGATTCTAACACAAGATGTCAAATGATCGCTACTCAAATCGCGAATACGATGTTCTACATATTCTTGAGTACGATTAACCCAAACTATTTTACAATTGGTTTCCCGACGTTCGTGATAATTGATCAAATCTTTTACCACAGATTCTCCAACATCTCCCGCACCTATAACAACAATTGTCTTTTCTGGCTTTGTTTCACCGCTAGATAATTGAACACCAACTTTTCTACTCCACAGATCAATTAAATCAGTATTAGCAAAAGTTATATAGTTAGGGCGTTTACGAATTTCTTTGGAATCAGCATCAAACTGATCTTTCAAGACAGAGATTACATTCCTAAAAATAACTGCTGTGTCGCGCTTTTGTTCTTCCAAAGTCACTCTGCTATCATTTGGAATAAATCGCAGATAAATTTTACCGCTGTCTTTAGTGACTTCTTTAATGAATTTGTACTTCAAACTAAGCTCTGAAATACTGATTTCCTTTAATAGATTATCTTCACCATCAACAGAAGAGCTACTGTCCGAAATGTCTAGAACCTCTTGCTCATCAGAAATGCCTTCTCTGCGATCGACTCTTCCAACATATTTTTCAATAGCTCTCTTTTTGCCTGGATTATCAGATCGCATTTTTTCAAATTGAATTTGTTATTGGCACAGGCCCCATTTAAAGCATCTCACCAATTTTTTTAGTTTTCAGAATTTCACGGGCTTTGGCATATTTCTCATCATGCCAGAAAATCAAACAACCGTTGCAACCTTTTCCACAACAGCCATCAGTACCAATTCTTGGAGTTCTCGGGGAAACTTGTTCGTCTCCTACTTCCAAGGCTGTGAAATATTTTTTGCGTTTATTTTCGTATTTTTCTTCACGAATTTCACCAGCTTCAAGTTGGTGAGAAAGTTGACGCGATTCCACTTTCAACTTCTCTGCTTCAATATTCATTTTTTCTTTGCGCACCAAAGTCATTGGCACCAAAAGTTGTTTCAATTTTGCAGCCTCAAAAAGGTGAAAATCTGCCGCTGGAATTTTGAAAAGTGGACGTTGCCCTGCATGAAGTTTGTCGGAAATCTCATGATCAACATAAGCACCTTCAGGATTTTGACGAACTTTCTTGAACTCGTAAATTCTCAGCAAAATTGGTTCACGTTGACTTGGCGATAAAAATTCCAATACATCACCAGCATCAAGACGGTTTTTTCCTTCTAAAATCACATTATCTCCGTCCCAATCAATCACTCGCGCCGCATATTCATAAAAAGAAGTTGAGCCAGTTGATTCATAGTCATGCGCCAAATTGGTTAAACGACCTTCGTGGAAAGCTAAAGTATAACCGCGATTTGCCACAGAATTGATTTCATCCATATAATCTTCGGCGCTCCAATCCGTTGGATTTGCGATATAATCATCAATGGCTGCGCGATAAACACGAGCTACAGAACCTGCATAAAATTCAGTTTTGTTACGTCCTTCAACTTTGAAAGAATCGAGTCCAAGTTTGATGTATTCATCGAGTTTCGGCAACAAACACAAATCTTTGGAATTCAAAATATATGAACCGTTAACATCTTCTTCAAAAGGCATCAGCGCACCTGGACGTATTTCTTCTTCCAAGAAAAAGTCGAATAAATCTTTGTTGTTTTCGTTAATTTCAATTTCGTGCTCAGTGTTGTCTTTCAGTTTGATTTTCAACTTATAACCCCAACGACAAGAATGTGCGCAGCTACCCTGATTGGCTCCGCGCTCCGCCATAAAATTCGACAACAAACAACGACCCGAATAAGTCATACACATTGAACCATGAACGAAGGTTTCAATTTTGATATTCGGACATTTTTGGCGCACTTGCGCAAGCTCTTCAAAACTTACTTCGCGCGCCATCACCACCAACTTCGCGCCTTGCTTTTCCCAAAAATCAACAGTGAGCCAAGAGCAAACATTGGCTTGAGTAGAAATGTGCAACTCCAACTCTGGCGCACGTTCACGCACAAATTGAAAAACCCCAGGATCAGAAACAATCAAGCCATCCGGTTTAACTTTTTGTACAGTTTCGATAAATTGCGGCAGTTTCTCGATGTCTTTGTTATGCGAAAAAAGATTGAGAGTCAGATAAACTTTTTTTCCTTTTGAGTGTGCATATTCAATGCCTTCAACAAGATCTTCCAAACTAAACGCCGACTTCACACGCAGCGACATGTCTGGAGTTCCACAATAAACTGCATCAGCACCATAAAGAATAGCGGTTTTTAAACGATCCAACGTTCCGGCGGGCAATAAAAGCTCAGGTTTTTTCATGAGAAATTTAAAATGTTTAACAATTGATTTTTTACATTGTTGCCAAATTAAAAATAATATTCATTACTTTAGAAGTTACTAATATTTATCGTGCAATTTTTTGTGATTACAAACAATAAAAAAGACAAAAATCAGACTTTAGAAAATATGGAGAAAAACTCCAAAAAAGCTGAAGCAATGTTGAAGGTTTTAGCCAATTCAAATCGTCTGATGATTCTTTGTCATTTAATAAAATCAGAGAAAACTGTTAACGAATTAACCTCTCTGGTTGGCCTTTCTCAGTCAGCTTTGTCACAACATTTGGCAAAAATGCGCGCCCTTAATTTGGTTGAAACCAGAAAAGTTGGACAAGAAGTTTTTTATCGTATTGAAAGCATGGAAGTCGAGGCAATATTGTCGACACTTTATCTAATTTATTGCAAATAAGTTATTAAATTTATTTATTAGCAATTTCTAATATTAACTCAAAATAACATAAATATGTTTTTCGGATTTGGCTCACAAAAAAAGAAAATACCAACTGTGGATATTTTTACGTTAAAGAAATGGATGGAAAACGGCGAAGCCTTTTTGGTTGATGTTCGCGAAGTTGAAGAAAATAAAGCCGCAAGAATTGAAGGTGCAAAATTGGTTCCTCTCTCCGAAGTGTGCCTCGAAAAAATTGCCAGCGCCAAATGCGGCAATCCAAACTGCAACTGCAAAGATTGCGGACATCAAAACTGTAAATGCCGCGATAAAAAATTAGTGATTCATTGCCGCTCTGGCAAACGCAGCGAAATGGCTTGCGAAAGACTTTTGGAAGAAAATCCCGACTTAGAAATTTATAACCTTGATGGTGGAATTATGGCTTGGGCTTCTGCCGGAAATACAATATTAAAAAACTAATTTAAAATTTATGAGCATCGACAGATTTATCCTCGGATTCGCTGGTTTCATGGTAATCACCGGCTGTTTGCTAGCACTTTTCGTAAACCATAATTTTATCTATTTAAGCCTGTTTGTCGGCGTGATGATGTTTCAATCAGCTTTCACAAAATTCTGTCCAATGGCGTGGATCGTCAAAAAATTGGGCGGTCAAAGTAAAAACTTTTTCTAAATGAAAAAATTTATCGTCAAAACCGCACTACTCTCACTTTGTTTCACCAATTTGGCTAATGCTAAAGAAGTTCCAATCGAGCAAGTTTTGGAGCAAATCATGCAAAATTCGAACGCCAAAAAATCAGCCCAATATTCAGTTAAAGCTGCTGAAGGCCAAGCCAACCAAGCTGAAAAACATTGGCTGCCAACTTTGTACGTTGATGGAAATACCTACCAAACCAATGACCCAGCCAAAAACTTCATGGGTAATTTGTATCAAAGATCGGTGCGTTCGTCTGATTTTGTTACCAGCTCAATTAATAGCACAGCTAGCAACAGATTTTCTCGATCAGCCATCGGCGTAAATTTACCACTATACCAAGGCGGCGTTGGAATTGCTTCTAGCGATATGGCAAAAAACATCGCCACTTCACAAAAGTATAATTTGAAACAAACTGAAGTTGACCAATATTCTTACGCAACTGCTGTTTACTTGTCTTTAGTCAGCCTCAAACAACAAAAAGAAAAGTTAGAAAAAATTGCCAACAGCATTGATGACATCACAAAGAAATATTCTCTTGGCAATGAAAATAATCCGGTTGGATATTCTGGATCTTTGATTTTGCAGGCCTCACAAAACAAAACCCAAATTTTCCTAACCGATAATCAAGAAAAAACTCAAGCACTCTACCAAATTTTAACTGAACTTGGTTTTGAAAATAATGAGAAATGGAATGTCGCCCAATTGCCGCTGGATAGCTACATAAACAAATATTTGCGCTTCGATAAATCTGAAATTTCATCTTTTAAAACTTCGGCAATCAAAGCCAAAGTTGATGCCACCCAAAATGAAGAAAAAATCAGCAACGCCAAAAATTTACCGCAAATCAATGCCTACGCTGAGAATTATCAATTTCACGGCTCACGCGCTACAGAAAGTGGCTACACCGCTGGACTAAATTTACATTGGGAATTTTACGATCCGCTCAGCTTCGGCAATAAATCAATCGCTCAAGATAAATCCAGCGCCGCTCGCCATGATCTTTTGGCTCATCAACAAAATGAACGCACTGAAATCGAATATCTAAACTCACAAATAAGAACTCTGGAAAGTGCCGTTAAACTGGCAAATAAAAACGATGCGCTGATGTTCAAAAACGTAAAAGTTTCAAAAGATTTATTCCGAAGTGGCGCTATCACTGCCTCAAACTTGTCAGACGCAATTATGAAATATCTCGACAACTTCGTTTACCTCTCCAACGCCGAGCTGCAATTAATCGAGCTCTACTCTAAAAAATTAACCAAACAGCAAATCGATATTTCAGAAATCATCTCAAGCAAATGAACAAAAAACACGGAATTGTCGGATCGCTTTCCAACTATTTTTTGCTAAATCCTAAACTCACGCTGATTGTTGTTTTAGTCAGTGTTTTGATGGGTTTTGCTTCGGTATTTTTTATCGCCAAAGAAGAAGAACCGCAAATTGTGGTGCCGATGATCGACATTACAACTCAAACCGTCGGGCTTTCCGCCAAAGAAATTGAACGCGAAGTTACCGAAAAAATCGAGCGCGCCATGTGGGGAATTAGCGGCGTGGAATATGTTTATTCGCAAAGCCAAAAGCATCAAAGTTTAGTCACCGTTCGCTTCAAAGTTAATCATTCGCTCGACAACAGCTTGCTTGCCGTTCATCACAAATTGATGGACGTAAAATCAACGCTGCCAAGCAACGCCAGCGAATCAAAAGTTGAATCTTATTCGATCGACGACGTGCCATTTTTGGTGCTGACTTTTTCTTCCGCCAACAAATCAAATTATGAATTACGCCAAGCAATCGCGCCGCTTGCTCGTGAACTTTCTAGCACCGCTGATATTAACAAAATCGAAATGTTGGGCGGACAAAAGCGCGTAATTCGCATCATCGCCGATAAACAAAAATTACTGAATAACGGCGCCTCAGCCCTTGCGGTTGCTGAAGCCATAAAAAATAATCAGCTAATTTTGCCAGCGGGAAAAAATTTAGGCAGCGACGAAATTTTCGATATTGATGTTGGTGGTCGTTTCAAAAGTGTTGAAGATGTCAAAAATGTCGCGATTGGCTATTTTGGCGGCCGCGTGTTGCATTTAAAAGATGTCGCCGAAGTTGTTGATGGCCCAGAAGACGTGGTGCGCTTGTCGTCGATTTATGAAAAAAATTCTGCAGCCAACAACGCCGTTTCACTTTCTTTTTCTAAACGCAAAGGCGTCAACGCTGTGATTTTGTCGCAAGAAATTATAAAGCGCGCCGAAAGTTTCGTTAAAGAAACAGCTGAAATTAAAATTGATGTGGTGCGCGATTACGGCGCCAGCGCTAAAGAAAAATCCGACGAATTAATCAGCCATTTGGCGATCGCGACAGTTTTGGTTTCGATCTTGATTGCTTTGTTTATGGGCGTTCGCGCCGCTTTGGTTGTGGCAATCGCCATTCCTGTCACTTTAGCTTTAACCCTGGCGTCCTTTTATTTTCTAGGCTATACACTGAATCGCGTCACTTTGTTCGCACTGGTTTTTGCCATCGGAATTTTGGTTGATGACGCGATTGTCGTGGTTGAAAACATCGAACGTCATTTCACTCGCGATCACGATCCTGACTTTCGCGCTACCGTAATTCGCGCCGTTTGCGAAATTGGTGGTTCAACAATTTTGGCAACTTTCGCGGTAATTTTTGCGATTTTGCCGATGAGTTTTGTGCAAGGTTTGATGGGACCTTACATGAAGCCAATTCCAGTTGGATCAAGCTTCGCCATGATTTTTTCACTGCTGGTTGCTTTTATCGTAACACCTTGGGCTGCAGTTAAACTTTTGAAGAAAACGCACAATGCGCAAGACGAAGCCAAACTTTCTTACCTAGATAACCTCTACAACCGCATTATTCACAAGTTAATCGATCGCAAAATTTCAGCGCTGAAATTTTTAGCGATGATTGCCGTGCTTTTTGCTGTCTCGATGAGTTTGGTTTATTTCAAAGCGGTGAAAGTAAAAATGCTGCCGTTCGACAACAAAACCGAATTTCAAATTGCGATTGATTTTCCGACTACCACAACTTTAGAAAAAAATCATCAACTTACCAAACAACTCGCCGCTGAATTGGTGCAAAATCCTGACATTTTGAAAGTGCAGATTTTTTCTGGCGAACCAGCGCCTTTCTCGTTTTCTGGCATGGTCAAACACACTTTCTTGCGCCACGCCGATTACATGTCTGATTTACAAATTGTGATCAAAAATAAACATGATCGCAATCTTTCCAGCCATGAAATTATTGAATCGCTGCGTCCACAAATCAAAAAATTCGCCGATGAAAATCAAGCCATCGCCAAAGTTTTAGAAATTCCACCCGGACCGCCAGTTATGGCTACAATGGTCGCAGAAATTTACGCCAAAAATCAAGAAGAGCGCAATAAAATTACTGCCGAAATCCGTGATATTTTTGCAACCGAACCAAGCATCGTCGATCTTGATAGCTCACTTCGCGCACCGCGTGCTCACCAACTTTATCAACTTGATTATCAAAATGGCGGCGCACTTGGGATTAACGCTGCACAACTTGCCAGCAGCGGCGCGTTGTTATTTTCCGAAACCACCTTGGGACTTTTGGGCGACACTTCATCGCCAGAAGAAGTTGCGATAAATTTGGTTTTCCCCAAAGAAGTTCGTGCGGCGGAAAATCCTTTTTCAGTAGTAAAAATTGCCTCGATGCAATCAGGAACTATCAACGCTGAAAATGTTATCAAGAAAGCCGAAATTGAAGAAGCTGTGGTTTTAAATCGTAAAAATCTGGTGCCGGTAAATTACGTGACATCGGAACTTTCGGGCGATGAAGAAGCTCCGGTTTACGCTATTTCCAAACTTTCTGACAAACTTAAAAATTACCAAACGCGTTTCATGTCGCTGCCTTGGAACTTCGACCAACCAATCGTGAAATGGGATGGTGAAATGTTTATCACGCTGGAAGTTTTCCGCGATTTAGGCACCGCTTTCGCTTTTGCGATTGTGGCAATTTACATTTTGATTTTGATCAAATTCCGCAGCTTTTCTGTTCCGATTATAATTCTCGCACCAATTCCGATTAGCTTGATTGGCGTGATGATTGGCCATGCGCTGACTGGATCTTATTTTACCGCGCCATCAATGATTGGTTTTATGGCTGGCGCCGGAATTATTGTGCGTAATTCGATCATTCTAATCGATTTTACCGAACAAAGAATGAAGCAAGGAATCGCCATAAAAGAAGCGGTAATTAGCGCTGGAATACTGCGTTTTCGTCCCATGCTTTTAACCGCAGCGGCAGTAATTTTTGGTAGTTTGATTATGCTTTCCGATCCGATTTTCGGAGGCTTTGCGGTAAGTTTAATTTTTGGTGAAATCGCTGCAACTTTGCTAAGCCGTTTTGTAATTCCGATTTTGTATTTTTACTTAATTGGCAAAAAACGTGAAAAATTTCTGGCTCAAGAAATTATCTAAACAATTCGACCAACGATTTGGTGTATTGATTTTGCGGCGCGGTGAGAATTTGTGATTTGTCAGCTAATTCAACAATTTGACCTGATTTCATGACAGCGATGCGATCAGAAACACGCTCAACCACTTCCAAATCGTGCGAAATCAAAATGTAAGAGATTTGTTGTTGTGCTTGTATTTCAGCAAGCAGTTTCAAAATCTCGTTCTGAGTAGCATAATCAAGGGCGGAAGTCGGCTCATCCAAAATCAAAATTTTCGGATTCAAAATCAAAGCTCGTGCAATCGCAACACGTTGACGCTGACCTCCAGAAAGCTGGTGAGGATAACGATGTTGCATATCAATATTTAAGTGCAGACGTTTCATAATCGCAGAAACATCTCCAGAAATTTTGTGAATTTTTAAACCTTCTTCGATGATTTCTTTTACCGTCATGCGCGGATTAAGGCTGGAAAATGGATCTTGAAACACAACCTGCACTTCGCGGCGCAAATCTAAATTATTTTTTGCCCAAGTTTTTTCATTAAAGAATTTGATCTCCCCTTGCGATTTTATTAATCCCAGCAAAGCAAGAGCGAGAGTTGATTTTCCGGATCCGCTTTCGCCAATAATGCCGAGATTTTGACCTTCTTGAAGTGAGAAATTTATGTCAGAAATTATCGTGTGTTTTTTGTATATGACGGAGAGATTTTTTACGGATAAAAGTTCTGAGGCAGAAAGCATTGCATCGAGTTCTGCTTGAGAAACCCCCCGACCCCTGGCGGGGCCACCCCCCTTGACAGGGGGGCTTATTCCTGCTTGCCCCCCTGTCAAGGGGGGTGGCCCCGCTAGGGGTCGGGGGGTTTCTGCATCAGAATTCAATTCAAATACTTCTAAAGCTAAATTCACAACCCTCCCCTTCTTCATCTCAATCACCTCATCGGCAATTTTTGCAACCGCACGTAAATTATGCGTAATAAACAAAACCGCCAAACTAAGTTCATTCTTCAAACGCAAAATCAAATTCAAAATCTCATTCTGAACTTTGATATCTAGGGCCGTTGTCGGCTCGTCAGCAATTAGAATTTTTGGATTATTCGCCAGAGCAATCGCCAACATCACACGTTGTTTTTGTCCACCGGAAAGTTGATGAGGATAATCATCAAGCCTTGAGTTTAGGAATTCTAACTCAACCATTTTGAGCAATTCTGCAACGCGATTTTGCAAATCTTTTTTCGATATTTTTGGATTGTGAATCGTGATCGCTTCCGAAATTTGCGCACCAATTTTATGAAGCGGATTCAGCGCTGTATTTGGATCTTGAAAGACAATTCCAATTTCTTTTCCACGAATTTTTTGCAGCTCTTTTTCGCTTAATTGCAGTAAATTTTTGCCATCAAAAATAATCTCACCTGAAATTTCCGCACCGCGCAAAAGCCTTAGGATGGAAAGCGATGTGACAGATTTACCTGAACCGCTTTGGCCGACTAAAGCTGTAATTTTTTTGGCAGATAACTCGAAAGAAATACCATCAACTATTTTGGTATTTTTAAAAGATATGGAGAGGTTTTTTAGAGATAGGAGTGGTGCAGAAACCCCCCGAACCTGCGGGCCACCCCCCTTAACAGGGGGGCAAGCCGAACTCAAACTGCAACCCCCTATCAAGGGGGCTAGGGGGGTTTCTGCAGCAGAATTCATTTAACTTATTTACCTTGGTAAATTTGGATAATGTTTTCCAACATTTTCAAAGCTTCTTCGCGTGGACGTTGGAACACGTTACGACCAATGATCGAGCCATTAGCGCCGCCTTTGTAAAGATCACGAATTTCGCTATAAACGTCTTGTTCGCTTTTCGCAGCGCCGCCAGAGAAAATAACAATACGACGGTTATTGAAAGTAGCTTTCATCACGTGACGAATACGATCTTCTAAAGTTGAAACTGGAATTTTTACTTTTTCGTAAACTTTTACAGCTTCCAAGTTTTCAAGAGCTTGGGTTGGAGGTTTAACTTTGATGAAATGCGCACCAAGAAGAGCTGCCATGTGAGCTGCGTAAGTACAAATATCCATCGCAGTTTCGCCGATTTTTGAAAGATCGCCACCACGAGGATAAGACCAAATTACAACTGCCAAACCGTGAGCTTTAGCTTCTTCAGCCATTTCGCGAATCTCTTCGAACATATCGAAAGCAGCGTCAGATCCTGGATAAATTGTGAAACCGATTGCTGAACAACCTAAGCGCAAAGCATCTTTTACTGAGGCTGTTGTAGCTTGGTGTGGAGCAGTTCCACCGTTGTGAAGAGAGTTTGAAGAGTTAACTTTCAAAATAGTTGGGATCCCGCCTGCAAAGGTATCAGCACCAGCTTCGATCATTCCAAGAGGAGCAGCGTAAGCGTTCAAACCAGCGTCGATCGCCAATTGGAAGTGATAATGTGGATCGTAAGCATCAGGATTCATCGCAAAACTTCTGTCTGGACCATGTTCAAAACCTTGGTCAACTGGAAGGATAACAACTTTACCAGTTCCGGCAAGTTTACCATGCATCAAAATACGTGCGATATTGGTCTTGGTACCAACGTTGTCAGATTCGTAGCACGACAAAATCTTTTTAACTTTTTGAGTAACTTTCATATTTTTTGGGAAGTGTTTAAAGGAAGGTTTTACTGCGAAAAATTTTTATATTGCTCGCCGCCAGCGTCAAGTTTTTAGTTTTTATCGTTGCTAACTTTTCGACTAATTTTTAAAAATCACACAAAATTCCAATCCGCAAAACAACGGAAAAATTCCATGCAACTCGAAATAAAAAAAGACGCGGCTCTCGCCGAAATCAAGAAGTTTTCCACGCTTTCTCAAAGTCAGATAAAAGCGCTTGAAGACTTTGTAATCCTGCTTCTACAGGAAAATAATAAATTTAATTTTATCGGAAAATCTACTGTCGATAACGTTTGGGAACGTCACATTTTAGACAGCGCCCAATTGCTAAAATATATCGACAATAAAAATGGCAAATTTGCCGACTTCGGTACTGGCGCTGGTTTCCCAGGAATGGTGCTGTCAATTCTCGGCATCAAAGAAATGCATTTAGTCGAAAAAGCTTTTCGCAAAACTGAATTTTTACGCCGCACAAAATTATTCTCACAAAATCGTGTTTTTGTACACCAATCCAAACTCGAAGAATTAACCAATGTTGAGTTTGATTGTATCGTTTCACGAGCTTTGGCGCCACTTGATAAACTTTTAGGATATAGCAAAAAATTCCTAAAAAAAGACGGCTATTGTTTGTTTTTAAAAGGCAAAAATTTGGAACAAGAAATCGAGCTTGCCAAAAAAACTTTTCAATTCGAATATGAATTACACCGCAGTTTGACATCGCAGGACAGCAACATCATTAAAATTTCTAAAATTATCTAATTTTTAACTAACTCTAAAAAACAGGAGCACCTATGCTTATTGGCATTCCAAAAGAAATTAAAGATCACGAATATCGTGTTGGCGCAACTCCATCTGGCGTGCGCGAATTAGTAAATGCAGGACACCAAGTTCTTGTACAAAAAGATGCTGGTTCAGCAATCGATTTTTCTGACGATCAATACGTTGCAGCTGGCGCAAAAATCGCTGCTGACGCAAAAGAAGTTTACGAAAAAGCTGAAATGATCTTGAAGGTTAAAGAACCTCAAGAATCTGAATGCAAAATGATTCGTTCTGGTCAAATCATCTTCTCTTACTTGCACTTGGCTGCTGAACCACATTTGACTGAAATGTTGATCAAATCTGGTTGCGTTGCTATCGCTTTTGAAACTGTAAGCGCAGCTGATCGCTCACTTCCACTTTTGGCTCCAATGTCAGAAGTTGCTGGTAAACTTTCAATTCAAGCTGGCGCAAAAGCTTTGGAAAAAGCTCAAGGCGGACGTGGCGTTCTTCTTGGCGGCGTTCCAGGTGTTTCTCGCGCTAAAGTTACAATTCTTGGCGGCGGCGTTTCAGGAACTAACGCAGCGAAAGTTGCAATCGGCATGGGCGCTGAAGTTGTGATCTTGGATAAATCTTTACCAAGAATCCGTTACCTATGCGACATCTTCGGAAACTCTGCTACCGTGCTTTACGCTTCACTTGAAAACATCGAGAAAAACGCAATTGACGCTGACGTTGTTGTTGGCGCGGTTCTAATTCCAGGTGCTGCAGCTCCAAAATTGATCTCTGCTGCAACTGTGAAAAAAATGAAAAAAGGTGCAGTTATGGTTGATATTTCAATCGACCAAGGTGGCTGTTTCGAAACTTCTAAACCAACTTCACATTCTAACCCAACTTACATCCAAGATGGCGTTGTGCACTATTGTGTAACTAACATGCCAGGTGCAGTTGCTAGAACTTCAACTCAAGCTTTGGAAAATTCTACTTTGCCTTTCTCTTTGGCATTGGCAAACAAAGGCTACAAAAAAGCTTTAACTGATGACGTTCATTTGAGAAATGGTTTGAACGTGATCAACGGAAAAGTTACTTACAAAGCTGTTGCTGACGCTTTGGGTCACTCTTACTTTGAAGCTGAAAAAGCTTTGTAATTTTTTGATACTGAAATCATAATAATTGCTGGACGGGGTTTGTAACCCCGTCCAAAAGTTCAGTTCAAAATAAAAAAGACATGAACGTGTGAACGGGGTTAAAAACCCCGTCCAGCCATAAATCCAGCAAAATGTCTCTCCCCTCCACTTCCGATCTCATCAAAAAACACGGCCTACTCGCTAAGAAATCTCTCGGCCAAAATTTTATTTTAGACAAAAATTTTACTGATAAAATCGCGCGCTCTGCTGGCGATTTAACTGATTACGAAGTGTTAGAAATCGGCCCAGGCCCTGGAAGTTTAACCCGATCAATTTTAGATGCTGGTGCCAAAAAACTTACTGTCATCGAAATGGATGAACGCTGTATTGCCGCACTTAATGAACTCAAAGAATTTTACGGTGAACGTTTAGAAATCATCCAAGGTGATGCGCTAAAATTTGACGAAGCGCAACTTTTTGCTACAGATAAAAAATTCAAAATCATCGCCAATTTACCTTACAACATTGGCACGGTTCTGATTTTTAAATGGTTAAAAAATGTCGATAAAATTGCATCGATGCATCTGATGCTGCAAAAAGAAGTAGTGGAAAGAATTGTTGCCAAGCCAAACGATAATCACTACGGCCGACTGGCGGTAATGGTGAATTTTTTGTGCCAAACCAAAATGGTTTTCACCGTAAATAAATCAGTTTTTACGCCGCCACCAAAAGTAACTTCAGCAATTGTTGAAATTATTCCCCGCGAAAAACCACTTGCTGATGTTGAGTTCACAAAGCTCGAGCGCGTTGTCGCTGCCGCTTTTAATCAACGCCGCAAAATGTTGAAATCAAGTCTCAAATCCATCTTCCAAAATCCTGAAGAAATTCTCAAGGCCTCCGGAATCAATCCCGAAGCACGACCAGAGAATTTAAAAATCGAAGAATTCTGCAAAATAGCAAAATTATTTTCCTAAATAACAGACAAAAAAAAGAGGTAAAAAATTTCTTTTTTACCTCTTTTAAATATATTTAACCTCAATTCAGCTGCGCTGAATTTACTATCGAGAGTAGAACTCTGTAACGAAGTGCGGTTGCATTTCAACTGCGTATGGAACTTCAGCCAAAGTAGCTTTAGCAGCAACTTTGATTGAGAAAGCATCTTTATCTAAAGTTAAATAAGATGGCACATCACGTTCCATTTTTTGAAGTGATTCCATAACGATAGTAAGTTTACGAGATTTTTCGCGAACTTGTACAACATCACCAACTTTCAAACGGTAAGAAGGAATGTTCACAGTTTTTCCGTTAACAGTAACGTGTTTGTGGTTCACAAATTGACGAGCTGCGAAAACTGTAGGAACAAAGTTAGCGCGGTAAACAACTGCATCTAATCTGCTTTCAAGCAAACCGATCAAGTTTTCACTCACGTCACCTTTCATTTTTGAAGCCAAGGTGAAAGAGTTGAAGAATTGTCTTTCAGAAATGTTTCCGTAGTAGAATTTCATTCTTTGTTTAGCACGAAGCTGAACACCGTAGTCACTAGTTCTGCCTTTTGATGCGGCACCGTGTTGACCAGGTTTGCTATTTCTTTTGGTAAATGGATCTTTAGCTTGACCCCAAAGGCTCGCGCCCAATTTTCTGCTAATTTTTTTCTTAGCATTTAATCTTTTTGTCATGTTCGACTCTTGATTTAGTGATTAATATTCAATGTTCCTTGAGAGAAATTTGCCCAAGAAATTTCTGTAAAAAAGCAAAAGAAAAACCGCCGCGAAGTGTTTAAACCACGAGGTTTGTAAATAATTTTTGTTTTTGATTTTAAATCAGAAGAGCTTCATCAGATAAGAGGAAGGGCGCGCATTCTGAAGAGAGAGACTTGCTTGTCAACCATTAAATCTTGATCGGAACAGCATAGCTTCCAAGCACTCTGACGTAAGGTCGATTTTTTGATTTGGCGAGATTTTTAATCGCCGAATCTTCTTCGCTGTGGAAACCTTCCAGCTCAACTAGATAAAAAATCACATCATCAACTTGTGGTAATTTTACCGACTTTAAAATTGTCGCTTTCAAATCTTGTTCGACAAAAGCGGCTAAAATTTGCGAACGCGAAACTTCTTTTTTAGCTTCAACGTAAAGCAAACTATTATCTTCTTGAGATCTCTCTTCTGGCTTAATTGCAAGCGCTACTAAATTAATTTGGTTGTGATCATCAGATTCGACAAAAGGAATTTTGGCGAAAATTTTTATTCCTGATCTGTTGTTTGCCAAACCAATCCACCAATTGTCCGACATATCACTTTTTTCGTGGTCATCATTTGCTTTTGGCAATTCAAAAACACCGATTTGCGCTGAACCTTTTTCAAGCTCTGCAACCACGTTACTTGTGCTGTCGTGCGAATTTATCGGAACAGCATCATAATAATATTCGCGCAACAAATAAGAATAATCGGAAACATTTTTTGGATTGTGCAAAGCAATGTTCAGGCTCTGTTCACGCATGTTTGCTGAGGCAATAATTTTACGCCAGATACTCACAATCGCACTTTTAGGAAAATCTGAATTCGATTTTTTGATCAAATCTTTAATCATATCCGCTTCACGATTGGAGCGGATAAAAAACTTTTCGTTATTACTTTTTTTCAATTCACCAACACGATTAATCACCTGCATTCTTTTTCCCAAAAGATCGATAATCTGATTGTCAATTGCATCAATCTCTTGGCGTAAGGCCAACAAAGCAGGTTCAGAGGTTTTATTCTGTTGATTTTCCATTGTATGAAATTTAAGAATTTGCGCGAAGAAAAGATATCAACTCGGATTTAAGAAGAATGAAAATCAAGTCAAGTTTCGGCCCTAATTACAGAGAATTTGAAGTCGGCGAAATTATTTTTTTAGCACAAGAAACTCCACTTAAACTTAGTAACGGTGCCGAAATTAAAAATTTTCCTCTAGCTTATCAAACTTACGGCGAACTTAACGCAGACAAATCTAACGCCATTCTGATTTGCCATGCTTTGACTGGCGATCAATATGTTGCATCACAAAATCCGATCACCGGAAAAGAAGGTTGGTGGAGCAGTTTAATTGGCCCCAATAAAGCAGTTGATACCAATAAATTTTTCGTAATTTGTTCTAACATTATCGGCAGCTGCATGGGATCATGGGGGCCAAAATCAATCAATCCTGAAACTAACGAACCTTACGGATTAAGCTTTCCGATGGTGACAATTCAAGACATGGTCAACGCCCAAAATCTTTTGGTTGAGCATTTTGGCATTAAAAAATTGCACTCAGTTATCGGCGGATCGACAGGTGGAATGCAGGCTTTGTACTGGTCGGTGCTTTATCCACAAAAAATGAAATCAGTAATTCTGATGGCGACTTCTTATCGTCACAGCCCACAAAATATTGCCTTTCATGAAGCTGGACGACAAGCGATTATGGCTGATCCTAATTGGTGTGGTGGCAAATATTATCTCGAAAAAAAGTATCCAACAAAAGGCTTGGCAGTAGCGCGCATGATTGCTCACATCACTTATCTTTCGAAAAATTCGCTGCAAAATAAATTCGGTCGTAACTTACAAAATAAAGACTCTTTTTCGTTTAATTTTGATCCCGAGTTTCAAGTTGAAAGTTATCTACATCATCAAGGTGCAACCTTTGTTGAACGCTTCGATGCTAACTCATATTTATACACAACTAAAGCGATAAATTATTTCGATTTAGAATCAGATTTCGGCGGTAAATTAAGCAACGCTTTCGTTGATTTTGCCAAAAATAAAGAAGGTAAATTCTGCCTAATTTCATTTTCTGATGATTGGCTTTTTGAACCAAACGATACTAAAAAAATCGCTCATGCGTTGATCGCTTGCGGCATTAATGCCAGCAATATCATCATCGAAAGTCATCATGGTCATGATTCATTTTTAATCGAAAATGATGCGCTTTCCAACACAGTTTCTGGATTCATCAATCAATCTTAACACCTATGAAAAGCCTTTCCACAACTGCTATCGGCGATAGTATTGTTAAGCACAAAATTCGTTACGATCTTGAAATTATCGCACAACTAGTCGCTCCAAATTCTAAAGTTTTAGATATTGGTTGCGGCGATGGCGAGCTTTTGGAATTCTTACAAAAAACTAAAAAAGTTGATGCTCGCGGTTTAGAAATTTCACAAATGCAAGTCAGCAAAGCTCTGGGACGTGGGATTTCAGCAATTCAAGGCGATGCAGAAAATGATCTGACATTTTATCCCAGCCAAAGTTTTGATTACGCAATTCTGAGTCAAACCATTCAATCAACTCAACGTCCCAAAGAAATTTTGCAGGAAATGTTACGCGTTGCTGAATACGCTGTGGTGTCGCTACCAAATTTTGCACACATCAAAAACCGTCTGCATTTACTTTTCAAAGGCACCATGCCGGTTAACAAAAATATACCCTACCAATGGTATGATACTCCAAACATTCACTTTTGTTCGGTAGATGATTTTGAAAAATTGTGCAAAGAACTAAATTTCACCATAGAGAAAAAAATCTTTCTTACTAATAAACATCGTCTTATCAGCTTCTTTGGCCATAAATTTATCGCTAATTTATTCGCTCAATACGGAATTTTTCTGATTAAAAAAAATCATTTTGCGCCAACGTCTCAGGAACAATTTGTCTTTTCATCAAAAAAAGTTTTTAATGGTGCAATCTCTGCAGCTGCTGCACTAACGCCACATACAAACACCACGAATTAGTAACAAAAAATTCATTTAATGAGAAAATTATTTCTAGTTATCGCGCTAAACTTTTTGTTATCCGCATGCGAAAGTATTAGCAGTAGTCCAAATCCTTATAAATCAAACCGCACTTTCAGTAATATTGATCGCGTTACCTACTCTAAATTTAACAAAAAAATCACACCTCACACCAACATTTCGTCAAAAAAACACACTGACCTTAATAAGTATAACTTGAATAACTTTTACGATCAGGCCAAGCCAGATAATGAAGCCAATCAAGAAAGTGCCGTCATGATTAACAATGTTCCAACGCAAGGAATTTTCAAAATTGGTAATCCTTATGAGGTTCAAGGCGTTTCATATTTTCCCCAAAATTACGACGAGTTTGAAGAAACTGGCCAAGCTTCGTGGTATGGCCCTGATTTTCACGGTAAGCCAACTGCAAATGGCGAAATTTATGATTCTTCAACCATGACCGCAGCTCACCCTACTCTTCCACTTCCTTCAATGATTCGCGTTACAAATTTACGTAACGGCAAAGCCGCAATTTTACGCGTTAATGATCGCGGCCCTTTCGCTAAAAATCGTGTGATTGATGTTTCAGAAAAAGCCGCTGAAGAGCTTGGATTCAAGGATTATGGCACTACTGACGTTCACATTCAATTGCTTCGCAATGATACCGATGAACTGTTAGCGCAAATGAAAATTAAAAACTAGCTATGACAAAAATCGCTTTAGTTGGCACTGGTCCTGTAGCACTTGGTTTCATAACCCAAATGGCAATAAGTCTTGAGAAAGGTGAAACAGTTGCGATTGAATCAATCAATATTTTTGATTCTTACGGAAAATATGGACTTGGTGCGGGATTACCTTACGACTTAGAAACCACAGATCCTGAACATCTTTTAAATGTTAAATCATCAAGCAATGTTGACTCATTTGGCGAATCAATTGAATGGTTCAGAGAAAATGAATTGGAACTAAAAGGAAAATTTCGCTCAATTTACGAAGAACGTCTCACAGAAAAATTAACCAGAGTAAAAAGCCCTGAAGAAGAAGAAAATTTACGCCAACATTATGCCAAAATTTGGCAAAGCATTGAAAAACGCTACTTAGATTTCAGAGTCGCCGAAGAATATCATCCACGCATTCTGCTTGGTATGCGCAATATTTTTATTTTTGAAGAAGCTCTGCAAAAAATTAAAGCTCACGGTATTGAAGTTCATGAACATCGTCAAACTGAAGTTACTGCTCTTGACAAAATTCAAGAAGGTGAAATCAAACTCGGATTTGTTGATCACAGTAAAAATTATGCTGAAGAAAATTTTAATGAAGTTGTCTTAGCAACTGGTAGATGGAGAGTGCGCGACAAAGATCCTAAACCACGTTTTGTTCCGGAAATTTGGCCAATTTCAGAATTTAAATCTGATCTAATTCGTATTCTGCACGAAGAAATCTCCCAAAGAAAAGAAAAAGGCGACGAAAATAAAGAAATTACTATCGCGATTCAAGGTCAAAGCCTTACTGCAATTGATGCCATTAAAACAATTTTTAATGAAGGTTTGTTTGAAGAAGAAATTTCTGAAGATGGTGGTACTAAATGGAAATTTACCCCGAGCGATTTTGAGGGCTATTCAATTAAAGTCGATTTGCTGGCGCGCACCAAAAATTTGATGCAAGCCGTTAAAGGAAAAGATGGTTGGCAAAGACAAGAAAAATTCAGCAGAACTTTTCCACAAGGAACTGAAATTAGACAAAAAGATTTACAAGAATTAGCGGGTGAGCAAGAGGGGAAAATTCGTTTATGGCAATGGATGTTACTAAACGCTCGAGCTCTTGAAAATGGCTATCTTATTGAAGGTCTGGAAAACCAAGCAAACCAAGCACGCGATTTCACAAAAGTGATTATTAAAACTATTTCCGGCAGAGAACTTCCCGAAAATTCCGATGCAATTTTAAGTGATGTAAAAGGCAGTTCTCTTGAGCAATTTCGTCAAATTCAAAATCTATTTGAACTGCCACTTGATGGCGCAAATTATCAACCAATTATGGAAGAATTTCGCGCCAAATTTTTAAACAAACCACAAATTGAACAGCTGCGTGAAAATCTTGCAATGGCTGAATCTGGGGACACAAAAGATGGTTATTTAATGTGGAAATCAATCTACGGACAAAATGACGAGATATTTATTACTCCACTTCTTACACCAGAAGAATCAGCATTTCATTTGCAGTTTTTAATCCGCATTCGCGACGCTTTCCACAACGGTATGCCAATAAAAACCGCTAAAGAAATTTTAGCAATGCATGAGGCTGGAGTTATAGAATTTGTAACAATTGATCGCGATCGCGAACCACAATATAACAGCGAAGGAAAAGTTGTAATTCGCACTGCTGATCAAAACGAAAGAGTTTACGATGCAGTTGCGAGCGCGCGTGGATATAGTATTGATTTTACCAAAAATGTTTCTCCTCTAGCGCAATCACTATCGCGATATTTTTCTTTCGTTGAAGAGTCTTGGAGACCAAATTTAGAAGATCTTAAAACCAGATTCGGCGAGCAAGAAGCCAGAGAAATGATGAAATTTCATCGCAATGGAAATTTCTGTACTGGTGACTATCGTCGTAATGTTATATCTCACGGTGGCAGATCAATAATTCGCCAACCAATTGATGAAAATAATCAGGTAGTTTTACCTGAAGTTACCATGGCAATTTCTGGCGGCACTTCTGGCGCAATTGAGAACGGCAAAGAAATTTTCTTATACAAATTTGCCAGACAACAAAGTAAATCTACATCACAACCAATTCCATCTACTGATACTTCAGCAAGACCAGGATCTCAAAAATTAATCGGAGAAACCAGGGCTGATGAAATTGTTATGAACTAAATATTGCCTAGTTTTAGTTAGGGTTTTAAGTTCGCGGTCTCACTTCAACTCTCACTTTCTTTCGAGATGGACTACAAAAATAAAACTACCGATTTCTCAAAATTGCATTTTGATACCAAAATGGTGCGCGGCGGCACGATTCGCAGTAATTTTGGCGAAACTTCTGAAGCAATTTTTCTGAATTCTGGCTATTCTTACAACGATGCCGAAACAGCTGAAAGCCGCTTTAATGGTGAAGCACCGAGTTTTGTTTATTCGCGATATTTGAATCCTTCACTAAAAATGTTGGAAGACAAAATGTCTTTACTTGAAGGCTCGGAAGCTGCTTGCGTGATGGGTTCAGGCATGGCGGCAGTTTTTGCCTCAATCATGTGCCAGATCAAAGCGGGCGATCATTTTATCGCTTCCAAAGTTTTGTTTAGTTCATGTTTTTACATCGCAACTAAAGTGCTGCCGAATTACGGAATTGAAGTCACTTTAGTTGATGGAACAAACAAAGACGAATGGCGTAAAGCTTTCAAAAAAAATACCAAAGTAGTTTTTATCGAAACTCCTGCTAACCCAACACTTGAAATTGTTGATATCAAATTTGTTGCTGATCTTTGTAAACAGCATGGTGCCAGCTTTATAGTCGATAATATTTTCGCCTCACCTTACAGCCAAAGTCCGTTTGAACTTGGCGCTGATATTGTGGTTCACTCAACTACTAAACACATTGACGGACAAGGTCGTACTCTTGGCGGCTGTGTTTTAGGAACAACAAAATTTATTAAAGATGTGCTATTGCCATTCCATCGTCACACTGGTCCGGCACTTAGTCCGTTTAACGCTTGGATTGCGCTGAAATCTCTCGAAACTTTTGGACTTCGTATGGAGCGTCATTGCAGCAACGCTCAAAAAATTGCCGAATTTTTGGAATCACATCCCAAAGTTAAACGCGTTTTTTATCCAAATTTGAAATCGCATCCACAATACGAAACAGCGCGCCAACAAATGAAAAATGGCGGATCAATGATGGCTTTCGAAATTCAAGGTGACAAGAAAACCACTTTCGCCTTCATGAATCGCCTACAACTTATTGACATTTCGAACAATATGGGCGATTCCAAATCACTAATTACCCATCCTGCGACTTCAACTCATTTTAGTATGGGTCGCGAAGAGCAAGAAAAAATCGGCATCACCGAATCAATGTGCAGACTTTCTGTTGGTCTTGAACATGTTGACGATTTGATCGCAGATTTAAAACAAGCCTTAAACTAATTTTCAAAAATCATGCCAAGCTTCGACGTAGTTTCTAAAATCGACATGCAAGAAATCGACAACGCCGTTAATTCGGTTTTGCGTGAATTGACCAATCGCTACGATTTCAAAGGTGCAAATTTCACCGTTGAATTAAAAACCAAAGACAACTTGATCGCTTTAAGTGCTGAAGATGATTACAAACTCGGCGCCATTCGCGATTCACTGAAAGTATTTTGCGTAAAACGCGGAATTGACCCAAAAGCTTTGGATTTCCAAAAAGAAGAAAAGGCCAGCGGCAATTCATTGAGACAAGAGGTAAAATTGCGTAACGGTATCGAACAAGAAGTTGCTAAAAAAATCGTTAAACACGTCAAAGATACTAAAATGAAAGTTCAAGCTTCGATAAAAGGCGACGAAGTTAGAATTGATGGTAAGAAACGTGATGATCTTCAAGAAGCAATTGCTTTGCTACGTGCAGCTAATTTTGAAATTCCACTGCAATTCATCAATTTTAGAGACTAACTAGAATGCCAAAAAGATTTGCCACCACATTCGATACAGTCAAAGGAATAGGAAAAGGTATATTTTCCTTTCTTGCATTTCCATTTTGTGCGGTAGCGACCGGAGCACTTTACGTTGCTTACCAATCAGCGCAAAGTGTAAACATTATCGCAGCTTATTTCGTGGGAAAAGATAGTTGGATTGGCAGAACTTTAAAATGGGACCCAAATTTCGATCAAGCCGCTAAAACATTGAGAGAATTGTATGAATTGATGATGAATTTAACTTTAACTATTCCGAAGAATCTTTTAGGTGAATATGGCAATTTCTCTCGCTCTACAATTTCTGAGCATTCAACTGCACTAACCAGTTTGGAAAGTAGATCTGGCTTAACTGATAAAGACAAAAGAGGCGAATATATAAATAGGGAAGGAAATGTCGGAAATGCAACACCTTCAGGATCTCCCGAACCAAAGACGTGCATTAAATTTATCACAGATACCTTGGGTCTGACAAGATAATGGCAATGTCACAAATCATTTAACCACCACCGATAAAGTGCACAATTTCAACTCTTGCACCTTCATCCAACATAACCTCTGTAAATTGATTTGGAGTGACAATTTCTAAATCTTTCTCAATTGCGATTTTTTTAATATCTAATTCTAGCTCCAAAACCAGATCCGCAACTGTCATTTTGCGCGACAGAATTTTTTCTGCACCATTAAGAATAATTTTTATTTCTGACATACGAGAATTTTAAATTTCAGATTTAAGATTTTATCTTTAAGTAAGTTAACCATCTGAAATTTTAAACTGAAATTCCCAATATTTTTAGGTTCTTCTTTGAAACTTTTTTCCCGCTACATTTTCCGCAAAACTCTTATCGGCTTCATCGGATCAATCTCAATTTTGATTTCGTTGATTTGGTTTTCACGCGCTATCGGCTTTGTGAAATACGTTACTGAAAATGGTATCGCTCTCGACCAATTCTTTTATCTCTTCATCTTAATTTTACCTTGGTTGCTGCTGTTTATTATTCCGATCTCTCTGATGATATCAATTCTGGTCGTCTATAATCGGATGATCAGTAGCAATGAAATGGCAATTCTAAAAAATGCAGGATTAACCAAATTTTCTCTAAGCAAGCCAGCAGCATATTTGACGATTTGCTGCACCATCTTTTGCTTTGCGATCTCTTTTTATTTCATGCCTTACGCCAACAAAAAATTGCGACTTTCCCGCAACGACTTGCGCAATAATTACACTAATCTTTCGATCAATCCGCAAACTTTCGAAAGCTTAAAAAGTATGACAATGTACGTCAAAAATCGTAGCGATGATAATAATCTTTCCGGCATTTTATTACATGATGAACGCAACTTAGAATATTCAACCACGATTACCGCCGAAACTGGTCATATCATCACGCAGAATAGTTCAGCCTTGCTTTACATGGAAAATGGCACAGTGCAAAAATTTAATTACGACGATCAAAGATCTGAGATTTTGCGTTTCGATAATTACGTTTTTAACTTAACTGAAGGCGAAGAAAATGTTGATAAATTGTCTTGGAAATCAAAAGAACGTTACTTGAGCGAACTTATAAATTATGAAGAAGATACTCCTGATTACGACATCGCAAGATATCGCACCGAGATTCATCAAAGATTTACTTATCCTTTATTGCCGGTAGTTTTTTCTATAATCTCGCTAGCTTGTATCATGCGTGGTTCTTTCAGCAGAAGAGGCAATTCTTCGAACATTATTTTGGCAGCTGCGATCTCGACAGGTTTCTTATTCTTAACAATTGGAATCTACGATATTATTGAGTCAGCACCGAAATTCACTCCATTACTTTACCTTAATTTCCTATTTTTCTCCTGCTTGGGAATTTACTTTTTGAACGAGCCAAGCCACAACTCTAAGCAAAAAAACAAAACGCAAACAACTGCCACTAAATGAAATTTTTTAAAAGGATCAATCGCTACATCGCCAACCATTTTCTGGTAAAATTTTTCCAAATTACCTTTGGCTTTTCGCTGCTGATTTTTTTGATTAATTTGATGGATGTTATCGAGAAAGTTCGTGGTTCAGAAGAAGTTCCATTCTTAATTATAGTGGCAATGGCTTCACTACAAATTTCCGATTTTCTCAATGAAGTCGCCACTTCTTTAGTTTTGATTTCGGCAATCATTACTTTCTTTTTTCTATCCTCAAAAAGCGAAATCACTATCGCCCGCTCTAGCGGATTTTCATTGTGGCAAGTACTTCAACCAGTCGCAATTTCAGCTCTATTTTTAGGAATTTTTTGGGTATTAGTTTTTGGTCCAGTTTCTGTAGAAATGACCAAAAAGTTTAACAATTTAGAAGGCAAATATGTCCGCAAAGAAAAACGTGAAATGGTTGCACCAGCTAACGGTATTTGGCTTAAACAATCCAACATTAACAAGCCTGAAGAAGATATTATAATCCAGGCCAAAAAGGTTGCAAAAGATACGCTGGAGCTTGAAGAAGTAACATTGTGGTTCTTTGACAAAAACGCTCAATTCTATCAGAAAATAGATGCCGAAAGCATGTTTCTTGAAGGCGAATATTGGTTGCTCCACAATATCACCATCAATGACGAAAAAGATCTAAATAAAAAATTACCAAATTACACAGTTCCAACCAATCTTGAAGCTGACTTCATAACTCAAACCGTCATAAATAATTTCCAAAATGTGAAATTATTTTCAATTTTTGAATTGCCGGATTTGATCGAAAATTTGCAATCTGCCGGATTTGCCTCAACCAAATTCAAAGTTTATTTAAATGCCCTTTTAAGCAAGCCGTTGTTGTTTGTTGCCATGACTTTAATCGCGTGTTTTTTCGGCATAACGCACACCAGAAATAACAAATCGATTTTTATGATGTTTGTAGGAATAGCTCTCGGGCTAATTTTATACATCACTGCCGGAATCATAAATGCTTTGGGATCTTCCGGATTAATTCCAATTTTTTCCTCAACCTGGATCATCGCAATTATTTGTTTGGCAATTGGTATTTTATTGATCTATCGCAAAGAGAAATTCTAAACAAACCAAGTTTAATCTTGTAATTTTGTCTTTGAAAAATAGCCTAGTCCGGCTCAATATTCTGTAGCATTGCAGCAGTTTTCACCAATTATCTAATTTCTACCAAAGCACAAATTTATGAAAAATAAAATCCTAGTCGCACTTTCAATTGTAGCCCTAATTTCTTCTGCTTCTTGCAGCAAAGGTAACAAACCTACTGCTGAAGTTAAAAATAATAACTTATCAAATTTACCATCTTGGGTGCTTGATCCAAATATGCCTGAAGGCGTTGCTGCTGTTGGTATCGCTAGCCCATCAAAAGGCGGAATTAAATTCCAAATTCCTGCTGCAGAACTTGACGCTAAAGCAAATATCGCTGCAACAATCCAGTCAGAAATCAGCCGTGTAACCAAAGATTCTTTGAGATCTGCCAACGTTAACGGTGCTGACGATGTTGAACAATTCTTCGCTCAAGCCAGCAAAGAAGTTGTGAAGAACTTACCACTTTCTGGTGTAAAAAGAATTAACATCTTCCAAGCTAATGACGGTACACTTTACGTACACATGATCTTGAAAAACGAAGATTACAGCAAATTCTTAAACGACAGCGAAAAATCCTTTAATGATAAATTGAAAAAATCTGGCTTAGCTCGTGATAACATCAAGAAAAGCGAAGAAGCTAGCAAAGCTATGTTTGATGAATTGGAAAAAGAAAGAGGCGACAAAGGTGTAGCTGACAAAGCTGCTGATAAGTCGAAAGCTGAATAAAATAATAATTACCATCCGTCGGTTGAGCTTGTCGAAACCTATTTAGGTTCCTACTGCTGTAAGTTTTAAGAAGGAAGCTAACGAGGTTTCGACAAGCTCAACCGGCGAGTTTAGGTTAGCTAAAATCACAAAATTTATGAAAAAACTTCTCGCCATTTTCACACTTCTCGCAATCGCGTCGTGCGCCGAACCATCAATCACTCAGAAAGAAGCTACTAAAACCATCAAGCACCAAAACGCTTCTGACCGTATCAATTCAACTAACAAAAACAGCAATGACCTCTTTAAAGAAATGGAGCAATAAATTTGCTGTCATTGCGTTAGTAATTTTTAGTATTGCTTCTTGTAGCAGCAATAAAGCGACTTCTGATACTCCATCGTGGTATATTTCACCAAAACAAAATAACTCACAAAATCTCTACGGAGTTTCATCGGGTGCAAATTTGGAAGAAGCGACCAAGTCAGCATTAGCTGATGCTGCAGCTCGTTTGATGACTAGCATTTCTTCAGAATCTAGCTTACTTCGCGAAGAAGATAAAAGTGGTGTGAACGAAGAAATGCGCCAACAAGTTAAGCAAAATATCGAAAAAATCGACTTCAGCAATTTCAGAGTTTCGAACAGTCAGAAAGCTGGCTCACAGCTTTTTGTTGAAGTTGAAATTTCACGTTCGCCTTTTATTTCAGATCAAAAAGACAAAATTAGTTTTGCTGAAACTCAGGTTAACAATCTTGAGAAAAATCTCAGCACGGCAAATCCAATTCAAAAACGCGTTAGCCTTACAAAAATTCTGGAACTGGAAAAACAAATCGAGCTTTCAAGCCGCATTTTACAAGGTTCTGGCCTTGATATAAATCTGAAGGAAAAATTGAATCGCCAAGCTGAATTTCAAAATCAATTCAATCAATTAACTAACAAAATTGAGTTTTATTTTGAGATCAATTCCGCCAAAGAAATTTCTCAAGTTATTCGCAACGCCCTTAATAAAGAGAAAATAAAAATTGCTAATTCACGCAGCAACGGCGCGAATCAAATTGTAATTGCGATCAAGTCTTCGACTACCAATAACGAAATTTATGGCGCACACATCACCAAACTTAAAATCAGTTTCGAAAATCTATCTGGCGGTAAAACCGTTGCCAGCAACTCGATTGAAGTTACTGGTAGCTCAACAATTTCTGAAAAAGAATCTTACGCTTCTTCAGTTAAATCTTTAGAAGATAAAATTACACAAGACGGCATTCTGAAAGTTCTCGGAATCATCAATTAATTTTTAGCAAAATATGAAACTCAAAAACCTCGCATTAGTTTTTTTATTGAGCTCTTGCTCTACAACGATCAGTCATTTTGACGAATATCAGAAACAGTTTCTAAGCAAAACTAAATTCATGCCGAGTCCAGAAAATATCGCGGGCAAAGCACCAAAAGTTGTGGTTTTCGCGCTCGACCAAAACAACAATGAAGTGGCCAGCCAAACTAACTTAGGCGAATCTTTGGCAAACAATGTTGAAAATATTTTGAGCAAAAATCGTCTTGGCGAAATTGTTGATCGTAAAGCTGCCAGCAAATTACAAAAGGAAATTGCTCTCGCTGAAATGAATAAAACAGGCTCATACAAAGGTCCAATCGTTGCTGATTACGCAGTTTCTGGCGCAATTTCTAACGCCGGATTTACCAGCAAATATTCTAACGGCACAACTTACTACAATCCACAAAGCAAACAGTTTGTTACGATTCCACCAAAATATACCTACTCTTCTGACGTTGCTGGTAATCTTAAAATCTATGAATTGCCATCTTTAACAGTTGTTGAATCAATCGAATTTAACGCCAAAAAAAGTCGCTCCGAAGCTGTGCAACAAGAAGGTGGATTGGCACTTGGTGGAATTCAAATTGGCGGTAAAAAAGTTGAAGGTGCAAAACGCGATGACAGTTTGGTGCGCCGCGCTGGAGAAGACGCTATTTCTGACATCGAAGTCGATATTAAAAACTTCTTCGCCAAAAAAGGTTACATTTTGGAAAAACGTGTTTTGAAGGACAAAGCGATTTTCAAAATCTCACTTGGCTCAGCTGACGGCATAAAACAAGATGATAAATTTGAAGTTAGCGGCCAATACGAATCTGAAAATGCTTTAACTAATCAAGTTGAAGTTGAACGCAGAATTATCACGACTGGTTCAGTTTCTGATATTGTTGATCCAAAAACTTCTTGGGTTGTGATGGATGATGCAAAAAAAGCTGAGTCAATTCGCTTGGGCGATTCAGTGAAAATGAAATACAAAAAAAGTCGCTTCGCTGGCGTTACTAGATTAGCAACTTCAATGCTGGAACAATAAAATTCATGCAATTTAGAAATAATATTCGCGAACTCGCTGACCTTTACGATTACTTTATTTTCGACGTTTGGGGCGTAGTTCACGACGGCTCTTCAGCCTATGATGGCGTTGTTGATGCTATCAAATTTTTGCGCGCTAAAAATAAAAAAATCTGTTTTCTTTCCAACGCGCCGCGTCGGGCTTTTAAAGTTGCTGCCGTTTTAGAAAAATACGGTATCACTTCTGATCTTTATGATTTTATTTTAACCTCCGGCGAAGCTGCTTATATTGATTTCGAGAAAAACCAAAAAGAAAATTTTACAAATTTTGGTCGTAATTATTTTTATATTGGCCCGAAAAAAGACATCGATTTACTAAAAGGTTTAGAATACCAAATGGTTGATGATGCAAGCAAAGCAAGCTTCGCAATCACCACCGGATTTGATAATGATGATTCAGTTTTGGCCGAAAAAATGCCACAACTTTTGTCGGCTCATAAATCTAATTTACCGCTAATCTGCGTCAATCCTGATTTAATAGTGGTTAAACAAACTGGTGCCGAGTTAATTTGCGCTGGAGCCTTGGCTTTAGAGTACAAAAAACTCAACGGAGAGGTTCTATATTACGGCAAACCTTTCCCAACAGTTTATGAAATAACTTGTAAAATGTTTGGCTGCGATGATTTGAGAAAAATCGTCGCAATTGGCGATGGCATGGAGACTGACATCAAAGGCGCTAATGATTTCGGCATCGATTCTGTACTCATCACCGGCGGAATTTTATCAAATATTTTAGGTGTAAAATACGGACAAGTTGCTGATAAAAATAAACTCGAAACCGTTTGCAAAAATTACCAGCTTTTTCCAAAATTCGTCATCCCTGGTTTGTAATCCAATTTTTTTCCCTTCACAAAATTTAACTTCAATAATTCGTCATTTATGTTGCCTTACCCTTCAAGAAAAAAGAAATCCAAGAAACTATTTATCATCTCTACTGTAGTCGCAGCTTGTATTTTTAGCGGTTCATATTTCGTTTTCTCGAACTCTTCTAGCGACGAAGTAGTTGCAAAAATCAACGGTCAAAAAATCTACAAATCAGAAATCGAATTGAGATTGCATGACGTTTTTGAAGGCCAAGATGGCGTTACAAAAACTCCCGATTTAGATAAATTACCAAAAGAAATTCTCGAGATTTTGGCGAAAGAAGTTTATTTGGAAAAAGAACTAACCAAAGAAGCGATGAAGTCTGATGTGGTTAAAACTAAAGAAGTTCAAGCCAGAATCGAAGACGCAAAAAATAAAATCGTTCGTCAGTCTTACATCGATTCAATTCTTAAATCAGAAATCACTGATGAGAAGATCAACAATAAATATCTTGAACTAAGCAAAGAATTAGAAGGCAAAAAAGAATATCAGATTTTCCACATCGTAGTAAAATCTAAAGAAGAAGCTGATAAGATTGCTAAAGATCTAAAAGCTAAAAAAAGCTCTTCAAGATTTGCTGAAATGGCAAAAAAATATTCCATCGATCAAGAAACTGCTAATAAAGGCGGCGAGATTGATTACACTCTGGAAGACAGCATGATTAAAGAAATCTCTGCTGTAGTTGCTAATTTAGAAAAAGATCAAATTTCTGATCCAATCGAAACTAAATATGGCTGGCACATCGTTAAAATTGGCGATATTCGCGAAGCCAAAGCTTTGTCATTCGAATCTGTTAAAGACAATATTCGCGACCAGTTGATTCATGATCGCGTTAATGAAATCAACAATAAGATCATCAATAACGCTAAAGTTCAGATTCTGATTCAGTTGAAAGAAATCGAAAAATCACAAGACAAAGAAGCTCCAAAAGATGTTTCGATGGAATCAGCTACTCCAGCGCCTGAAGCCACTGAAGCCGCATCAGAAGTAAAAGAAGCCACAGCTACTGAAGAAGCAAAAGAAGAATCATCTGAGAAGGAAGAAGAAAATAAAAACAAATCAAATGAGAAACAAAAAAAGCACAAAAAATCAAAAAGATAGTCGAAGAAATGAATCGTACAGCCAGAACTCAATCTGGTTGTACGGTAAGCACGCAGTATTTGCTGCACTCACTCATAAACGCCGCAAAATTTTTCAAATACTCGTCACCAAAAATACCGCTGATGAACTTGAAAAATTATTTCAGAAAAATCCCTCCCTTCAGAGTTTAGTAAATTCGGTAAAATTAGTTGATGGTGAATACATCAATTCAATAATCGGCCGCGACCAGCTCCATCAGGGTATCGCAATGAATTGTGCTAAGTTACCAATAAAAACTCAGAACGATTTACTAGAAGAACTTTACGCTTTAGAAAAAAGTGAATTACCAACTTTGCTTTTGCTTGATCAACTTTCTGATCCACAAAATGTTGGTGCAATAATTCGCAGCGCTTTGAGCTTTGGCGTAAAAAAAATAATTTTTTGCGAACATAGCGCTCCAAAAGAAAGCCCTGCTATGTGCCGTTCATCTGTTGGCACTATTGAGATGGCTGATTTGATTGTGGTAGTGAATTTTAACAATCTAATCGAGAAACTAAAAAAAATCGGCTATTGGTGCATCGGACTTGACGGCACTTCTAATACTTCAATCAGCGAAATAAAAACCTACGATCATGTTGCTTTAGTTGTAGGTTCAGAAGGTGACGGAATCCGTGATTTGGTTAGAAAAAATTGCGATGTTCTTGCAAAAATAAATATTGATCGCAGCGTCGAGAGCCTCAACGCATCTGTCGCTACATCAATTGCACTTTATGAACTCAGCCAAAAATCAAAATGAAAAAAATTGCGGTAATTGCTGCCAAAAATAATCCTTACGCAGCTGAAAGAAAAAGAATTCTCGTCGAAAAATATCAATTCATCGATCTAAGTTCTAATCACAACGATACTGCTGGAATTGATTTAGTTGTCGCGATTGGCGGCGACGGTTTGATGCTGCATTTGTTGCACGAATATGAAAAGTCACAAATGCCAATTTATGGCGTAAATTGTGGAACCGTGGGTTTTTTGATGAACTCTTTTAACGAAGAAAATTTTCTAGAAAATTTAAACAAAGCAAAAGAATCAAGAATTTCACCACTTCGTATGAATGTAATTGACTCCGATGGAAATTCGCACAGCCACATTGCTATCAACGAAGTAGCGCTTCTACGTCAATCAAGCCAAGCCGCAAAAATCAAAGTTGAAGTTAATGGTCATGAGAGAATTAAAACTCTGGCAGCTGATGGAATTTTAGTGGCAACTGCAGCCGGAAGCACTGCTTACAACCTTTCAGCTGGTGGACCAATTATTCCTTTTGGTTCAGAAATTTTAGCACTAACACCAATCAGTCCTTTCAGACCGCGCAATTGGAATGGCGCACTTTTACCGATTAACAGTAAAATTAAATTAGAAGTTCAACATTTCGAAACACGCCCAGTTAGTGCTACTGCTGATTTCAACTCGGTACAAAATGTTAAGGAAGTAGAAATTTTTGAAGATCGTTCAATCAATTTCAAAATTCTTTTCGATCAAAACCATTCGCTGGAAGAAAGAATTATTCGTGAGCAGTTTAATAACTAATACAAGATAAAACCTGATGTCGGTTGAGCGAAGTCGAAACCTCATTAGTTTCTTTCTGCTATACTTTACAAGCAGGAATATCACGAGGTTTCGACTTCGCTCAACCGACAGCAGGAAGAAAAATTACTAAAAAACTCAAAACAAGTATTTGACTTTTGGCTGACCCTTCCTAAATTGCCGCGCCTTCGATTAGGTAAATCCCTCCTTAAATCTTTAAATGGGTCTGTAGCTCAGTTGGTTAGAGTGCGCGCCTGATAAGTGCGAGGTCGGTGGTTCAAGTCCACCCAGACCCACCATTTAAAGTTAAATTTTCTTCACAATTTCTGCAAAAAGCTGCGCCGGTAAAGATCCGCCCGTGATCTTATTTGTTGGTGTGTTGTCATCATTTCCGATCCAAATTCCTACGACAAAATCATCGTTAAATCCAATAAACCAAGCATCACGATAGTTCTGACTGGTTCCAGTTTTACCGTAAATATTACGTCCGACATTAGCATTTTTGCCCGTACCACTTTCAACTGCAGCACGCAAAACTTCTTTGATTTTCTCTTGCGCTTTTTCCGAAATAACTTTGCCAATACCTGAAGATTCACGCTCATAAAGCGATTGTTCTTCGCCATTTTTGATGCTAACGATAAAATACGGAATAACCGCTTCGCCATCATTGGCAATCGTTGCGTAAGCTGATGTAAGTTCAAACAAACTGACTTCAGTCGTTCCTAGTGCAATCGTTAAGTCATTCTTTTCAACTTTTGAAATAATTCCTAAACGTTGTGCAGTCTGTGCAATCGCACCTTTTTCCTGCTTGTGCGCCAGCTGAACCGCCACCGAATTTAACGACTCAGCGAAAGCACGTTTCAAAGTCACCTGACCTAGATAATGATTGTTGTAATTCTCCGGCAACCAAACTCCAACATTGATTTTCTTGTCTTCCATTTCGTCATCAACATCAGCACCATTTTCGAAAGCAGTTAAATAAACGAAGGTTTTAAAAGATGATCCTGCCTGTCTTTTTGCACTAGTTGCACGATTAAATTGGCTTTGCTGATAATCTTTGCCACCTGACATCGCCAAAACCGCACCATCTTTTTTCATTATCACTACCGCAATTTCCGACTTACCTAGTTTGTCAGAATTTTGGGCAACAAATTCATTTTCAACATTTTCCAAAGTTTCCTGAATCATTTGATCAAGTGTTGTGGTAACGACAATTTTTTTATCTTCTAAATTTTCTTTCGAGATAAAATCAGCATATTGTTCACGCACCAAGTCAGCGAAATAAAGCCTTTGCGACTTTTCAACTTTGTAGGCAACGTCTTGTGTGACTTCTGCAAGATTTTTAGTCGTCAAATATCCAGCTTCTGCCATATTTTCCAGTACTTCATCCGCCCTTGCTTGCGCTAATTCCATATTATTTTTCGGCGAATATTTAGTCGGCGCTTTAAGCAATCCCGCCAGCATCGCTGCTTCGTTAAGATTAATACGTGCAACATTTTTGCCAAAATAATATTTCGCGGCATTGCCCACGCCATAATTCCCCGCGCCAAAATAAGCGCGATTGAGATAGCAGGTAAGAATTTGTTCTTTGGTGAAATTGTGCTCAAGCTGCAACGCCAGCAAAACTTCCTGAATTTTACGCTTAAAATTACGATCTGGTGTTAAGAATAATAATTTCGCTAATTGCTGCGTTATCGTGCTGCCGCCTTGAACGATGTGTCCAGCTTCTTGATTGGCGTAAAAAGCACGCAAAATACCGAAAACATCAACTCCGGGATGCGAAAAGAAACGACGATCTTCTGTTGCCACAACTGCATTTATCAAGTTTGACGGCAATTCATAAAAATCAATTTCGCTGCCATAAATACCGCCAAACTTAGTTATTGGCTCATCGCTGGAATAATCAATTTCAATAACTTGACGATTTTTTTCTTTCTCTAACTCACTCAAACTCGGCAAGTCATGAATATAATAAAGCAGAGCTAGCGCACCAAAAGTCGCGATCCAGATTGAGAAAATAAATCCCCACTTCAGAATGAATTTCATCTGATTTTGAAAATTTTAGTATTGGGAAAATGACAAATTACGTCTGCAAAAATCATCAACTAATCTCAGAAAAACAAGCCTCGATTGCAATAGATGATCGCGGCTTGCTTTTCGGTGACGGAATTTTCGAGACATGCCGTATCGAAAATGGCGAAATTAAAAATTTTAAAGCTCACGAAACCAGAATTAAAAAGGGTTTAAAAACCCTGAAATTCAGCGCTGACATTTCTAATCTCAAAGAAGAATCACAGCAATTAATCGCCAAAAATAAAATCACTGACGGAATTTTAAAAATCGTAATAAGTCGCGGCAGCGGTAGTTTAGGATATTTACCGACTTACGAATCAGAACCATTAATTCTGATTCAAACTTTTCTACCACGCCAATTACCGCAAAAAATTGAGCTGGGAATTTCATCACACAAGACTCCGCCAAAAAATCTCGGCAAAACTTTGAATGCTCTGCCCTATGTTCTCACAAAAATTGAAGCACAGGAAAAAAATCTCTTTGATTGTGTGATGTTTTCACAGCAACAATTCATTGCCGAGACTTCTTCAGCGAATATTTTTTGGGTAAAAAATGGTAAAATTTTTACCGCAGCAAAATCATGTGGAATATTGGCTGGAACTGTTCGCGAATTATTGTTAAAAATTTCTCCAGTAAAAATTTTTGAAGTTGAAGCGAAAATTTCCGCACTGAAAAATGCCGACGAAATTTTCTTAACCAATGCTTCATTTGTGGTTGTGTCGGTTGATAAATTTTTAGGTAAAAATTTACAAAAAAGTTTTGCGCCACAATTTCTTGAACTTCTCAAACGTTAATTTGGCAACATTATTTAAACTGATAGATGGCTAAATTCGCAGTAAAAAAACAGGCATTTTCTTTAGTTGAGCTAGCTTTGGTAATAATCATTACCGGCATTTTGATCGTATCTGCAATGCAGGCGACTAACATGATTCGCTCTTTCAAAATCATGGGCGCACGTGCACAAACCAAAAGTTCTGCTATCAACGGAATTCCTGGAATTATTTCTTGGTATGATACCACTTCTGAAAAAAGTTTTTTGAAAAAAGAAGGCCTAGAGAATAAAAGAATCTCGCAATGGAACGACATCAACAGCCAGTCAGTTCTTGGAAATCACGCTACACAAACTGGCAATGCACGACCAACTTATGTCTTCGAGCCTTCTGTTGCCAATGGTTTACCAATCTTACGTTTTGATGGTAGTAATTACTTAAATTTGCCCGATGGTACTGTTCCCGATAGTAATTATGATTACACTTTCTTCTTTGTAATGCGCACTATTTCTACTTCTGAATCTTACGGAGTTCTTGGTTCTGGGCATTATGACGTAGCAAATTCTTCCAATATGATTAACTACCGAGCTGGTGGATTTATCGAAAATAATTGGCAAAAAAATACTTTGTTAACTCCAGTTGTTTGTGTTTCTGCTGGTAAAATGCAGGTTTTTACTTTTGTTTATGACAGCAGCTCTGGACGTAAAATTTACGTTAATGGAAATTTTAAAGGCGAAGATCAAGCCATTAATCGCAATGGGGTTTCTATTAATAATACCATCGGCAAATCCTCAGTAATTGACATTCCTGATCTTTATTTCAAAGGCGATATTGGCGAAATTATTTTCTTCGGACGCGCTCTAACAAAAGAAGAAAGACAAATGGTCGAGAAATATTTGGTAAAAAAATGGTCGATCACTCTGTAAAACTGCGCTGGCAAAATCCGCTAAATTTTGCCGCAAAAATTGCCGCTAATTATCGTGATGAAAGCTGGATTTTCCTCTATTCAGCATTAAACGATAAAGTTCCCAATTCACTTTCTTATATCGCACTTTTCAACGAAGAAAAATTGATTTGCGATGATTTTTTTCACGCCGAAAAAATTCTAAAAAATAGCACACAGAAATGGTTTGGATATTTCTCTTACGAAGTTGGAAGAGACTTTGAGAAATTACCAAAAACAGCAAAATCTTTTGTAAATCTGCCTAAAATTTGGCTCAATAAATTTGCCGTTATACTCGAATTTGATCACGATAATAAACATCTTACCGCTTTTTATTCCGATAAAAAGAAGTTAGAAAAAGCTCTAAAATGGAAAGAAAAAGAAAGCGCAGATCAAAGTTTATCGATCAAAAATTTAGGCTCTAATTTCAGCGACCAATCTTACTTAGAAGCTATTTCAGATATTCGCCAAAAAATCGCCGCCGGAGAATTTTATCAAACCAATTTAACCAGAAAATTTTTTGGTGAATTCAGCAAAAAACAAAATCAGCAACAAGCTTTCAAACTATTTTCTGATCTTACAAAAATAAGCCCAGCCAACTATTCATCATTTTTGAAACTTGGTGAAAGTTACGTAATTTCCTCTTCTCCGGAATTATTTTTATCGGCAAAAGATGGTAAAATTTTATCACGTCCAATCAAAGGCACTGCACCTCGTGATTGTGATGTAAAACAGGATGAAAAAAATAAATCCGCTTTAAGAAATAGCATCAAAGAACGCGCTGAAAATTTGATGATTGTTGATTTGGTGCGTAACGACCTATCCAGAATTTGTACAGCTGGAAGCGTTGAGGTAAAAAAACTTTTCAGCATCACAAGTTATAAAAATATTCATCACATGTCGTCAGAAATTCATGGTAAAATTGCTAAAGATTTTTGTGCCTTCGATGCGATTGAAACTTGCTTTCCTGCTGGCTCGATGACAGGAGCACCAAAAATAAAAGCCATGGAAATTGCGGCAAAAAAAGAACGATTAGATCGCGGAATTTACAGCGGTACGATCGGAATTTTCACACGTGATGAAATTAACTCTTCAGTAGTTATTCGCACTCTTGTGCTGCAAGACAAAAAATTTGAATTTCAAGTTGGCGGCGCCATCACTTTTGATTCTGATCCGAAATCGGAATTGGAAGAAACTTTTAATAAGGCAAAAGGGATCCTCAAGTTGCTAAAGATTAAACTATAATTTTATCCACATCCTTGCTGTCATCTTTTCTCTTTCCCCTGTCATCCTTCTTCTTTCCCCTGTCATCCTGAGCGTAGCGAAGGATCTCAGGAGGCAATTTTTAAGATAAACTCATAAGATCCTTCGCTACGCTCAGGATGACAGGGGAAAGAGGAGGGATTACAGATAATAATTTTGTGTAAGAAGGGATAATTACGAAACATTTTATAAATCCGCTGTAGACATTTAATTCTGCCAAAAATAAAAATTACAAAAAACAAGATATTGTGTAGTTTTAACATAAATTACCACTAGATATAGTTTTTATCCAAGCAGCGCTTGGTTCAGGACTAACTCGTAATTTTCTCTATTTCATGTCTAAAAAATCAGTAACCAAAACATCAAAGTCAGCAATGAAAACTGACGCTGCAAAATCGGCAGCAAAGAAAAATTTTGCCGTAAAAATTGATAACTCAAAAGATGAAAGATTAAGCAATTTCGGCAAAGCCGTTTTGAAAGATCGTTATTTAATGCCCGGTGAATCTTACCAAGATTTGTTCGCTCGCGTTGCATCTTATTACGCTGACGATCAACCTCATGCTAATCGTCTTTACGAGTATATTTCAAACTTGTGGTTCATGCCAGCAACTCCAGTTCTTAGCAACGGCGGTACTGAGCGCGGACTTCCAATTTCTTGCTTCCTAAATGAATCAAACGATTCACTTGAAGGCATCGTTGATTTGTGGAACGAAAACGTTTGGTTAGCATCACGCGGTGGTGGTATCGGCAGCTATTGGGGCAATTTGCGTTCAATCGGAGAAACTGTTCGCGGCAATGGTAAAACTTCAGGCATCGTTCCTTTCATCAAAGTTATGGATTCACAAACTTTGGCAATTTCTCAAGGTAGCTTACGTCGTGGTTCTGCAGCAGTTTATTTGCCAATCAACCACCCAGAAATTGAAGAATTTATCGACATCAGAAGACCAGTTGGCGGCGATCCAAATCGTCGTTCACTCAACTTGCATCACGGCGTTGCAGTTACTGATGAATTTATGAAAGCAGTCGAAAAAGACGGTAACTTTGATTTGAAAAGTCCGTACACCGGAAAAACTATCGAAACTGTAAAAGCCCGTGCTTTGTGGATCAAACTTTTGACCGCTAGAATTGAAACTGGTGAACCTTACATTTTGTTCATCGACGCTGTAAACAAAGCAATTCCAGAGCATCACAAAAAATTAAATCTCAAAGTTAAAACTTCAAATCTGTGCAGCGAAATCACCCTTCCAACTGGTATCGATCATTTAGGAAATGAACGTACTGCTGTATGCTGCTTGTCTTCGCTGAACTTAGAATTTTATGATCAATGGAAAGACAATGATCAATTGATTCCAGATGTAATGCGTTTCCTTGATAACGTGTTACAAGACTTCATCGACAAAGCTCCAGATTCAATTCACAAAGCCAAATACTCAGCAATGCGTGAGCGTTCTGTTGGTCTTGGTGTGATGGGTTTCCACTCATTCTTGCAAAGCAAAAATGTACCGATGGAATCAGCAATGAGCAAAGTGTGGAATAAAAAAATCTTCCACCACATTAAACAAGCTGTTGATAAAGCTTCACAAGATTTGGCTAAAGAACGTGGTGCTTGTCCTGACGCTGCTGAAGTTGGCATTATGGAAAGATTTTCTAACAAATTGGCAATCGCTCCAACTGCTTCAATTTCAATTATTGCCAACAACTCTTCGCCAGGAATTGAGCCTTTCGCAGCCAACTCTTTCACCCAAAAAACTTTGACTGGTTCGTTCAACGTTCGTAACAAAAACTTGGTGAAATTGCTTGAATCTAAAGGTCGCAATACTGAAGACGTTTGGTCTTCAATCACGATTAACGAAGGTTCAGTTCAGCATTTAGATTTCTTGGACGAGCACGAAAAATTAGTTTTCAAAACTGCCCAAGAAATTGATCAACGCTGGATCATCGATCTTTCTGCTGAACGTCAAGAATATATCTGCCAAGCCCAAAGCTTGAACTTGTTTATGCCAGGAAACGTTTCGAAAAAAGAATTACACGAAGCTCATTTCCGCGCCTGGCAGAAAGGCTTAAAGAGTCTTTACTATTGTCGCTCAACTTCAATTCAACGCGCTGATAAAGTATCGAATAAAGTTGAAAATGACGAAATGTTTAAGGCAGCTCCAATTGCTGTTGCACAACCGCAAGAAGCTGAAAGCAAATATGAAGAATGTTTAGCTTGCCAATAATTTAACAATTAGCCGATGCACAATACTGAGAATCAATTAAGTTGGTTTCAAAGTCTTCGCATCGGCTTTTTAGCTATTCCGCTGTCTTTCGTTGCTATTCCGCTTTATCTCAATATTAGCGATTTTTACGCCCGCAAATTTGCTCTCGATTTAATCACAATTGGCTCTCTGCTTATCTTGGTGAGAGCCATCGATTTGCTGCAAGATCCGCTGATCGGAAATTTTTCTGATCAACTTTCAAAGCACAATTTTTCACATCAAAAAATTCTGCGTTACTCTTGCATATTTTTAGCCATTTCTTTCTTCGCCGTTTTCAATCCACCGCATATTTTGAACACAACTCAAGCAAGCATTTGGTTTGTCGTAACTTTGATTATCACATACACCGGATTCAATTTCGCCGTGATCAATTTCGAATCAATCATTGCCCTCACCGCCAGAAATAATCAGCAGCGTATTTCACTCAACAGCGTCAAAGAATTTCTCGGCTTAATTGGGATGATTCTGGCTTTTATTTTGCCGACTGTTTTTGCCGAAGATGAACAAAAATCTTATCTGGTTCTAAGCTTTGTTTTTGTTGGCTTGATTGCCTTATTTCTGACAATTCTTTTACCAAAAGAATCTGAGAGTGTTATCACAAAAAAACAGGAAAAAACCTCACTATTTTCTACTTTTAAAGATCGTAAATTCGTCTTCTTTCTTATCATCTTAACCATCAATTCAATCTCCACCAGCTTGCCTGCAGCCAATCTTAATTTCTTCACTCGCGATGTTTTGCAAGCCGAAAGTCACTTGGGTTGGTTTTTGGCAATTTATTTTTTGTCCGCCTGTTTTTTTATTCCGCTGTGGAAACTTTGCTTCAATCGCTTTGGATTAGTAAAATCATGGATTGCTGCCATTTTCGGATCAGTTCTGACTTTCGTTTTCGCTTATTTTCTAAATTCCGAAACCGCCAATTTATTTTTCATCGTCTGTCTTTTTTCTGGCGCTTTTTTAGGTGCCGATTTAATCGCCGCACCAGCAATTTTGGGAAATATAAGCAGTCAAAATCCAGCAATAACTTCATCTTATTTCGCGCTGTGGAATATGATGAATAAATTTGGTTTGATGATCGCTGCCTCTGGAAGTTTAATAATTTTAGGTTTTTTAGGTTATCACCCTGGAAATTCTGCAATCGCAAACTTAGATAACGTCAGGTTATTTTATGCTTTATTGCCATGCGCTTTGAAGCTTTGCGTTATCTGGCTTCTCATCAAATTCAGAAATTATGAAAATTAAAATTTTAATCCTTATGTCACTTGGTTTTCTGTTTGGCTGCTCTTCAATTGATCCAAAAGTTTATGCGGAAAACCAACCAAAAATGGACATTCGCCAATATTTAAACGGCAAATTGGAAGCACACGGAATTTTGCAAGATCGCAGCGGTAAAATGATCAAAAGTTTCTACGTTACTATGACTGGAACTTGGAACGGCAACAGCGGCAAATTAGAAGAACACTTTACTTTTTCTGACGGCAAAAAAGATCAACGCGTTTGGGAAATTAATTTTACTGACGATCACAATTTTACTGCCAAAGCGCATGACACTGTTGGAATTGCTCACGGCCAACAATATGGCAACGCTTTCAAAATGGATTATGTTTTAAAAATCGATGTCGATGGCAAAAAATACGACATAAATTTGGTTGATTGGATTTATTTGGTTGATCAAAAAACTGCGATCAACGTTTCACAAATGACCAAATTCGGTTTCAACGTCGGCACTTTGACCATCTCATTTAAAAAATTATAATGCAGAAAAAAACTTGCTGGATCATTGGCGCCAGTCACGGCATTGGCGAAGCTTTGGTTCGCAAATATTTCGATCACGGTTTTGATTTGATGATTTCGGCGCGCAGCATCGAAAAGCTGAATCAAATTCGTGATGAAATTCGTACTAAAAATCCAACTGCGACTAATCAAATTTTAACCAGCCAAGTTGATGTTTGCGATGTTTCTTCTTTGCAAAAATCTTGCGACGAAATCATCACAAAATTACAAAAAATCGATTTAGTAATTTTCGCTTCCGCGCTTTATAGTCCAACTTCGGCGATTGGTTTTGATTTGCAAAAAGCTCACGAAACAATCGATGTTAACATCAAAGGCGCGCTGAATTTGCTGCACGTGGTTTTACCAAAAATGAAGGCCCAAAAATTCGGACATCTGGCTTTTATCGCTTCCGTTGCTGGTTATCGCGGTTTACCGCAATCCTTTGCTTACGGGGCTTCCAAAGCAGCTTTAATAAACTTATGCGAAGGAATTTATCCCGAATTAAACCGCCACAATATTAATTTGTCGGTTATAAATCCGGGATTTGTTAAAACACGTTTGACTGATAAAAATAGCTTTGAAATGCCTTTTATCATAAGTGCTGATCAAGCTGCTGAAGAAATTTTCAAAGGCTTAAATGCCAAAAAATTCGAGATCCATTTTCCAAAAAAATTTACTTACATTCTTAAATTTTTGCGGATTCTGCCAAACACAATTTTCTTAAAAATTATCAATAAAATTAAATAACTTATGGAAGTACCCAAGAGCACTGCCAAGAACACTGCCAAAGTTGCAGTTCTTGGCTCCGGAATTTCCGGACTCGCATCCGCTTATTTTTTAAGCGACAAATTCTCAGTCAAAATCTTTGAGAAAAATAACTACCTCGGAGGCCACTCCAATACCGTTGATATCAATTACGACGGCAAAAAAATCGCCGTTGATACCGGCTTCATAGTTTTCAATCACCAAACTTATCCAAATCTCACTCCATTTTTTCACCTTCTCGATGTTGCTTATCAAAAAAGTAACATGTCGTTTGCCGTTAAAGTGAACAATGGCGCGCTAGAATATGCCGGCACCAATTTAGCCACAGTTTTTTCACAATTAAAAAACGCTTTTAATCCACAATTCTTACGCATGTTGTGCGATATTTTGCGCTTCAACAAAGAGGCGGAAAATATTTTAAATCGCGAATTTGATGCCAGCTACACTCTGAAAAATTTGCTCGATGATTTGGGCGTCAAAAATTATTTCCGTGAATATTATTTGCTGCCGATGTCTGGCGCAATTTGGAGCTGCCCGCTAGAAACAATGCTGGCTTATCCAGCGCAAAGTTTTGTGCGCTTCTTTAAAAATCACGGGCTTTTGACAGTCGCCGATCAACCGCAATGGTTTACGGTGACCAATGGTTCACGCGAATATGTCAAAAAAATCGCCGCTAAAATTGGCGCCGAAAATATTTCGCTAAACAACGCCGCAATTGCAGTTGAAAGAGTTGGTGACAAGGTTCTGGTAAAATCACAACAAGGCGAAGAATTTTTTGATTACGTATTTTTCGCCACTCACGGCGATCAAGTTTTGCAGATTTTAAAAAATCCTCATCCACAAGAAAAAGCGGTTTTACAAAATTTCAAATATCAGCCGAATTTAGCCGTTTTGCATCGCGATATTTCTGTAATGCCAAATTGCAAGAAAGCTTGGGCTAGTTGGGTTTACGCCAAAAATAAAAATGATTCCGGCAGCGACATTGCTGTCACTTATTGGATGAACAATTTACAAAATATCGATCACCAATATCCGCTTTTTGTCACACTAAATCCTAACCAGAAAATCGCCGAAGATAAAATTTTTGCTAAGTTTAATTACGAACATCCAATTTTTGACAGCGAGGCAGTTGCAGCACAAAGCAAGATTGACGAGATTCAAGGTTTGAATCGAATTTATTTTTGCGGCGCTTATCAAAAATACGGATTTCACGAAGACGGTATTGCTTCAGCAATCAAAGCTTTAAACAAAATCGGAATTGTGGCGCCATGGCAATAAAATCTGCATTTCTTTGCGAAGCAACCGTAATGCACAAACGCTTGCGTCCGAGCATTAACCAATTCGTTTATCGCGTTTTTTATCTGTGTTTTGACATCGAAAAAATTGATAAAATCGCTACCAAATTTTTATTGATTGATCGCTTCAATTTATTTTCATTTTATCGACGCGATCACGGCAAACGAGATAACTCAAGCCTTGAAGTGTGGATTCGTCAAATTCTGCGCGAAAAAAATCTCAACGACAAAGTCAAAAAAATTTACTTATTAAGCTATCCGCGGGTTTTGGGATATGTTTTCAGCCCCGTAAGTTTCTGGTTTTGTTTTGATGCTGAAGAAAAATTAATCGCCGTTTTGTCGGAAGTTAACAACACTTTTGGCGAGAATCACGACTATCTGGTTTTCAATCCTGACCATTCACCTCTTCAGGAAAATCAATGGTTTGTAGCCAAGAAGGAATTCCACGTTTCGCCATTTTTTAGAGTTGATGGCTCTTACAAATTCCGCTTCGTCTTTAATCGGAAAAATATCGCAGTTTGGATCGATTACTTGGGCGATGACGGTGAAAAAAATTTGCTGACTTCCGTTGTCTGCACGAAATCTGAATTAACCGACAAAGCTTTGCTGCGCAGCTTTTTTGCCATTCCTGTGATGACGATAAAAGTCATCGTTTTGATTCATTGGCAAGCTGTAAAAATCTTGGCCAAAAAAATTCGATATATTTCCAAACCAGCGCCACAAGCGCATAAAATCACAGTTAATCATGAGTAAAAATTATCAACTTTTGTGGCAAGCACTCGAAAATATTGCTTACGGATCGCTGCAAATCAATTTGGCCAATGGCGAAACCAAGCAGTTTCGTGCTGCCAATTCTGGCCCACACGCTCAAATTACGATCAAAAATCCTGATCTAATCGATTTAGTAATTACTGGCGGCGACGTTGCCTTTGGCGAAAGTTACATGCAAGGTTGGTGGGACAGTGAAGATTTAGCGGCTTTGCTAACTTTTTTAACTTTGAATGCCCACACGCTGGAAGATTTTTTTCACGCTCGCAAATTCAAAGCTTTTTTGCTCTTTCTGCGCAGTTTTTTTACCAAAAACACCAAACGTGGCAGCAAAAAAAATATCAAAGCGCATTACGATTTAGGCAATGATTTCTATCAGCTGTGGCTTGATGAAACTATGACTTACTCCAGCGCTTTGTTTGATCCGCAAAACCTTGATTTAGCTGCAGCGCAGCGTCGTAAATATCAAAATATTTTAGACAAATTATCTGGCAGTTCAGTTCTGGAAATTGGTTGCGGCTGGGGCGGATTTGCTGAAATGGCAGCGAAAAATAATCACCAAGTTACTTGTCTAACCATCTCGCCAAAACAAAAAGATTTTGCCGATGCGCGTATGGCAAAAAATAATCTGCAAAATTTGGTTAACATTAAGCTGCAAGATTATCGCGAAGAAAATTCATCTTACGACAATATCGTCTCGATCGAGATGTTTGAAGCTGTCGGACAAGAATATTGGAATCAATATTTTCAAATTTTGCAGCGCAATTTGAAAAAAAATGGTCGCGCAGTTTTGCAAATTATAACCATCGATGAAGAGGTTTTTAAAGATTACGTCAATCGTGTTGACTTCATTCAAAAACACATTTTTCCGGGCGGAATTTTGCCTTCAAAAACTAAAATTCGTGAATTGGCAAAACAAAATGGTTTTGTACTACGCAGCGAAACCGCTTTTGGCAATGATTACGCCAAAACTTTGTTGACTTGGCTTGAGCGCTTCGATCAACAACACGACAAAATTCGCGCTTTGGGGTTTTCTGAAGAATTTATCCGCAAATGGCGTTTTTATTTGTGTTATTGCGCTGCTGGATTCACCGCCAGAAGAACTGACGTTGTACAATTTGAACTCGAAAAAATTTAGCGATGAAAAAACCAATTTTCGCTTTTCTGATTACAATTTTACTAAGCGTCCAGCTCAATGCTGCCGAACCTCCAAAGGCTATTACACAAAATCTTCAGCCTAATTTTTTGATCGGAGAATCTGATTTAAAATATTTCGGACTGAAAGTTTATCACGCCGAACTGTGGTGCGAAAAAGCGCAATTTTCTTACGAGCAAAAATTTGCCATTCACCTCACCTACAACATGAATTTTGCTAAAGAAGAATTGGCCAAAAGATCGATTGAAGAAATCGAAAATCTGCACGTTTTAAGCGCGGAAGACAAAAAAAATTACTACCAACAGCTGCTGCAAATTTTTGCTAATGTCAAAAAAACTGATGAAAAAGTGGCATTATTTTCGCCACAAAAAGGTGTCGAAATGTATTACAATAATCAACTAATCGGCAAAATTTCTGATCCAAAATTAGCCCGACTTTTTGTTGATATTTGGCTTGATGAACGCGGATCTTTTCCAAAAGTAACAAAAAAATTACTCGGCAAAAATGACTAAAGAAATTGCAGTTTTTTGGCTACGTCGTGACTTACGCTTGCAAGACAATGCCGCACTTTGGATGGCACTTAAATCTGGTTTTAAAGTGTTGCCAATTTTTATTTTTGATCGCGAAATTTTAGACGCTTTATCAAATAAAAAAGATGCCCGGGTTTTGTTCATTCACCAAGAAATTACCCGTTTGAAAAATGAACTGGAAAAATTGGGATCATCACTTTGGGTTTTTCACGGATCGCCGCTAAAAGCTTACGAAGAGTTAGCACAAAAATTTACTATTCACCAAGTTTACACCAATCGCGATTACGAACCTTACGCCCAAAAACGCGATCGTGAAATTTTCGAATTTCTGAAAGCACGCAATATTGAATTTAAAGGCGCCAAAGATCAGGTAATTTTTGAAAAAAGTGAAATTGTTAAAGACGATAAAAAACCTTACACCGTTTTCACACCTTACAGCCGCAAGTGGAAAAGCACGTTAAACGAATTTTATCTGCGCGCTTATCCAACTCAAAAATATTTCGATAACTTTTTGAAATGCGCACCGTTGCCAATTCCAAGCCTTGCTGAAATTGGTTTTGTCGATTTTGATTTTGAATTTCCCAATCGCCAAGTTGACATAAAAATTATCGAAGAATATGGCGAGAAGCGCGATTTTCCTGCAATTCGCGGCACTAGCCGTTTAAGTTTGCATTTGCGTTTTGGCACCATCAGCATTCGCGAATTGGCGTCAATGGCTGCTGCAACCAGCGAAAAATGGCTTAACGAATTAATCTGGCGCGATTTTTATCAGATGATTTTGTATCACTTTCCACATTCTGCCACTTCCGCTTTCAAGCCGCAATATGATCACGTGCAATGGTTGAATCACGAAGATGATTTTCAAAAATGGTGCTTCGGTCAAACTGGCTATCCAATTGTTGATGCCGGCATGCGCGAACTCAATCAGACTGGTTTCATGCACAATCGTGTGCGCATGATTGTCGCCAGTTTTTTAACTAAACATTTGCTGATTGATTGGCGCTGGGGCGAAAAATATTTCGCTGAAAAACTACTCGATTACGATATGCCAAGCAACGTCGGCGGCTGGCAATGGGCGGCAGGATCAGGCTGCGACGCCGCGCCCTATTTCCGTATTTTTAACCCCGAAAGCCAAACTGAAAAATTCGATGCCGATTTAAAATACATCAAAAAATGGGTTCCAGAAATCGACACTAAACTTTATCCCAAACCAATTGTTGATCACAAACTGGCGCGGGAACGCTGTTTGGCAGCGTATAAAGTTGCTTTAAAGTAGATTAGATTTTGAGGATTTATTGTGACGACAACGGTCAGAACAATATTTCACCTCATCCCAGACTTTCTGCCATTTCTTGCGCCAAACAAAGGATCGCTGACAGATTTGACAGATTTTTTGCGGCAAATTTTCTTTCTTAATTTTGTGCGGCATTTTGTTATTAACCAATTTTAAAAAATTTAAATATGGCACGTTATTTAGTTATTGCGGCAAGCAGTTCAATTGGTCAGAAGCTGGTTGAATTATTAAAAGATCAAGGTCACGAAGTTGTTCAAACTGCGCGAGATAATTCTAAAATCACAGCTGATTTTGTGCTAAACGCCGCTGATTTTGCAGCAACTGAAGAAGTTTTTAAACAAGTTGGCGAGATTGATGGTGTAGTAAATTTAAGCGGAAATTTGTTGCTCAAAGGCGCGCATTTAACTTCACAAAGCGACTATTCATCAGTAATTGAAGCGTCTTTGACAACTGCATTCTCAGTTTGTCGCGCTGCTTCTAAATATATGAAAAATGGCGGTTCTATAGTTTTGATTTCTTCAGCCGCTGCGATGACAGGATTAGCAAATCACGAAGCAATTGCCGCCGCAAAAGCTGGTATTATTGGCTTGGCAAAATCTGCAGCAGCAACTTATGCGTCACAAAATTTACGATTTAACGTTGTCGCTCCCGGATTAACAGAAACCAACTTAACCAAACAAATTGTTAGCAACGAAAAAGCGCTGGAAGTTTCAAAAGCAATGCACGCTTTGGGTCGGATTGGCAACGCCGAAGAAATTGCTTCAGCAATTGCTTTTTTCTTAGATCCAAAAAATAGCTGGATTACCGGCCAAGTTTTGGGAGTTGATGGCGGGCTTGGTTCGGTGCGTCCGAAAGTTAAAAGTTAGATTTAACTAATTTAGCTAAATTCATTGCCGCCAGCCAAACATCTTCAATTCGCGAGTTGGTGCTCCAATCGCTGGTTGCGGCGAGTTTATTTTCAGCATCAAAAAAAGTTTCATTTCTAGTTTCATCAACCAAAGCATAACGCCAGCGATGCAGTGATTTGTAAGCGGCATCTTGATGATTAATTTTGCTTAAGTTGGTAAAATTTTGGCACAAAGTTTCTTCAACTTCTTTTTGATCGCGCTCTAAATTTTCCTTCGTCCAAGCTTCACGACTGTGAATTACTAGCGATGTCGCTTCAGAATTTCGTGCTGGTTTACTCGAATTTACCGCAATTAATTTGATCGGATTGTGGCGAACTTTAGCAAAAATCCAGTCACGATCCCACTTTTGATTAAAGCCCAACATCAAAGCGTAGCAAGGCTGCATTGCAACTTCCTTAACATTGAATTTAGCGCCGAATAAATTTTTAGTTTGAGCTGGCGGTGCGGTAGAAATTACGAAATCAAACACTCCCAAATCAGCATTATTTTTATCGGTTAAATGCCATTGATTACCTCGTTTCTGGCCAATTGGTGCAACTTCAACTCCGCAAGAAATATCCAGCCCAACCGCTAATTTTTTGCACAAACTATTCATATTTGGCGCGGCAACTAAGTGAGTTTCAAACCAAAAGCGCGGAGTAATTGTGCCGTCATTGTCGATATTTACTGCTTTACCAAGCCAAGGAGCAACATCATTTGATGCAATAAAAGGTTGTAAAAATCTTTGAAAAATCTTGGTACGAGCGGTAAAACATTGCGCACCGTGATCGAAAGCGAACAGTTCAGCATAGCGTGTTGACATGCGTCCGCCAACACCGCGTGACTTTTCAAAAACTTTAACATCCACAATTTCTTGCAGTTCACGCGCCAAAATAATTCCAGAAATTCCAGCTCCGATTATTGCTATTCTTGGTTTGGTCATAGTTGATTATGCTTTAGTTTCTCTAAATAAATTTTCGCCTGTGCTAAAATTTCTTCACGTTTTTTTTCCGCCATTTTATGCCAAGTTGGATAAACAAACTTCAAGCGCTGATTGTTTTTGAGTTTGTTTTCATGTTGATGCATAAAATTCCAATAAAGCGAATTAAACGGGCAAGCTTTATCGCCAACCGTAATTTCGGGATCGAAGCGACAAGATTTACAAAAATTGCTCATACGCGAAATATATTTGCCGCTCGCCGCGTAAGGTTTGCTCGCCATAATTCCGCCATCAGCGTGCAACGCCATGCCAATTGTGTTGGGAACTTCAACCCAATCGAAAGCATCAGCATAAACCGCTAAATACCATTCATGGACTTGCTGCGGATTAATTCCCGCCAACAACGCGAAATTTCCTGTAATCATCAAACGCTGAATGTGATGCGAATAAGCGTGTTCCCTTGTTTGTTTTACAGCTTCCGCAACGCAAAACATCGCGGTTTTTTCGCCCCAATAAAATTTCGGTAAATCATTTTGCGCTTTGAAGAAATTAAGCTCGACATAGCTCGGCATATGAAGCCAATAAACACCACGAACATATTCACGCCAACCAAGAATCTGACGAATAAAGCCTTCGACAGCGTTAAGCGGCGCGAGTCCGTCGTGGTAAGATTTTTCTGCCATTTTGCAAATTTCCATCGGCTCCAACAATCCAACATTGATGTAAGAAGAAAGCAGCGAGTGGTAAAGATAAGGCTCGCCTTGAACCATCGCATCTTGATAATCACCGAAATTTGGCAATAGCTCCTCAACAAAATGACGCGCTTCAATCAAAGCTTGGTCTCGGGTTACGGCGAAATGGAACGGCAATAAATCACCAAAATTATTGGCAAATTTTTTTGCCACTAAATCCAAAACTTGGCGCGTGATTTGATCTTTTTTATGGGAAATTCGTTTAGGCGATTTCATGCCAACTTTTGGCGTTTTGCGATTTTCAGCATCATAATTCCACTTGCCGCCGATTGGCTTAGAGCTTGCATCAAGCAAGATTTTATGTTTCTTGCGCATCTCGCGATAAAAGAATTCTAAACGTAATTCTTTCTTACCTTTGGCCCAATTTCTAAATTCAGCTTGCGAGCATAAAAAACGAGGATCAGGGAAAATTTCAAAAGGAATTTTAAGATCTTTTTGCCAAATCAAAACCTTTTGCCAAATTCGATATTCCGAAGGCTCGGTTAGCAAGATTTTCTGCGGATTATGATTTGTAACAGCGCGTTTCAGCTCTGCGTCAAAAGATTGCAAATTCTTTTCATCATCTAACTTTACGTAATCAACATTGAATCCTTTAGTGCGCAACTCTTCTGCAAAATGGCGCATTGCTGAAAAAATAAAGGCAATTTTTTTGGGATGATGCCAAACATAACTTGCTTCTTCAATAACTTCGCACATCAAAATCACGTCATTTTTCTGATCAAAATGTCGTAGATTTATTAAATTATGCGAAAGCTGATCTCCAAAAATAAAGTGCAGATTTTTAGCCATTTTAAGAAATAAAGTTGGTCGGAAGTGCTGTGACAATTAATTTTTGTCACTCTGATTAAAAGTATTAAAAAAAATTTAAGAGAAATAATTTCTCTTCTTGCACTTTTAAATGTGATTCGTAACTTGCGCCGCTCGCTTTTTGGCCAATAAATAAAGCGCCGTTTCTTGCGGCCCCATCGTCTAATGGTTAGGACGCCACCCTTTCACGGTGGCAATACGGGTTCGAATCCCGTTGGGGTCACCATCTACTTTTACTTCCAGCTTTCACTTCGCTGCCTCTTAATGACAATCTCTTCTTTAGTAAAAGATTTAGCTGGGCGTTATCACATCACCCGTCAGGCACTCACTTTTATAATTGTTGGCGGTTTCTCTACAATCATAAGCTATTCAACTTTTATCATCGCTCTGCATCAATTTAAGCTGCATTATTTGATCGCAAACCTTGCGGGTTTTTGCTTAAGCATCGGCTTTAATTATCAATGTAACAAACGCTTCACTTTCAAAGCGCAAGACAGCGGATATTTTACGCGCTACCTTTCACTTTATTTGATTTCACTAGCCTTAAGCAGTGCTTTGTTACGCGTTTTTGTCGAGCTTTGCGGCATCATCCCTGAAATCGCCAACATCATCACCATCGTTCTTATTACCGCTTTCAATTTTTCTGGCGCGAAATTTATCGTTTTCAAAAAGTAAAAATTTCGCCGTTATATTTAAAAAACTGCCCGCCTCTTAAATAAAAATCATGATTCTCAATTTTGATTTTATTTTCAGAAATACAGCTCGGGAGCTGATATTTCGCAGTTAAATTGACAATCACATCAAAGTCGTTTTTACAAATTTCTGAAGTTTTATTGCGCTTTAGCAAAACTAGAAATTTCTTATCTTGGTTAATTACGCAGCGATTTTCTTCACAAAAAATATTTTGCTGCGGATGACTTTGTAGCGACTTAAATTTTTTTTCATTCATCTTATCCATCCAAGATTGGCACTGCTTTGAAGCTCGCAGATTTTTTGAGAAAATTAATCCGTCGGAAGTTTTTACCGCGAAGAATTTTTGATGTGATTCAAATAAAATATCAGGTTTTTTGTCGAAAAAGATCGTCACGAAAGACAGCGCAAAAATCAAAATTCCGATAAAACGAAATCGCGTTTGCAACAAACAAAAAATCAAAATTCCGCAAATCGCTAAAATCACACCAAAGCCTGACATTGCTGGTACAATGACGTTCGAAAATTCTAAATTGTTAACCATCACAGCGATTTTTTCGATCAACAAAATGCTCTGAGAAAATAGCAGCAAACAAAATTTCTCGGCAGAAAAAATCATCAAAAATAATGCCAAAAATCCCAATGGCATTACGATAAAAGAAGTCAGCGGAATTGCTAAAATATTAGCAACGAAACCAAGCAGAGAAAGATTGTGAAAGCTTCGCATCAAAAACGGCGCAGTGGCGATTTGCACTGCAATTGAAATTAAAATTATATGCGAAAAATATTTTAGAATTTTCAGCAGAAAATGATCGTTGTGATCACTTTTTATGCGCAAAACCGTCAGCATCAAAATCGCCGCAAAAGTTAGTTGAAAGCCGATGTTAAAAACTGCGAGAGGATTCAGTAAAATCAGGCATAGCGCCGCAAACATAATTGATCTTTTGGCGTTGATTTTTTCACCGACGAAAAGTGCCAGTAAAACTAAAACCACCATCACAAAAGCACGCTGTGCTGGAAGTGGTGATGCCGCAATTTTAAGATAGAAATAAGTGCCAATAATCGCGGCAATTGCGGCAAATTTTTTAAGATCGAAATGCAACGCTAAATATTCGCTGCGCGACAGCAAAAATCGCGTTATTACAAAGCAAATTGCGCTGGCCAACGACAAGTGAAATCCCGAAATTGACAGCAAATGCGCCAATCCAGAATTGCGAATTTTTTGCATCATTTCTGACGAAATCTGACTTTGATCTCCAATCAAAAATGCTGCGGCAATTGCAGCTTCATCACCAGAAATTACGTTTGAAATTTTGGCACGAATTGTTTCGCGTAAATTTATAAACCAATCTTCAAAGCTTGATATTTCTGCTTCGCGCATGGTTTTAGTTTCGCCAATTACAAAACCGTAAGCACCAATCTTTTTGAATTTGGCATCTAAATTAAAATCAAAATCGTCAGGAAATTCTCGAACTTTTGGCGGCTGCAACATGGCGCGAAATGCAATCACATCATTAACTTTTAGCGTCTCAGAATTTTTAATTAGATTGAGTGAAATTTTTGGCGGTGGATCGGGAAAAGCTTCGTGATCACCTATTTTTAACCACTCAATCTGCTGATAATTTTTCGAGTAGTCTAAAAATTCACGATCAATTTCTTGATAACCGCTAAGATTTACGAAGTTTTTTTGAATAGTTTTTTCGCTGATTGGCTTCTTTTTTTTTGGTTTTTTGACTCGTGGTTTTGCTACATTGTCATCCTGAACACAGCGAAGGATCTCGTGTGGTAATGCTTCCGAGACAAGCTCCTGAGATCCTTCGCTGTGCTCAGAATGACAGTTGTTGGTTTTTTTACGTTTTTTAGATTTTTTAGGTTTCGTAACTTTTTTCTTTTTAGCCTTTTTTTTCTTCGGTTTTTTCTTTTTCTCAACGAATTTTGATTTGTAGAGTTTCGGCTCTGAAATCAATAAATTAGCACCGCTAACGCCATTTACTGGATTAGTGAATTTTTGTATTGCGGTAATTTTTCCAACGCCATCAACATAAATTTTTCCGCTGATTTTGGTGTAGTTGAGAAAAAACTTTTGGTAAAAATATCCGTAAAAACTTCCTAGCAAAAACAACGCACAAGCTAGAAAAACCAAGCAGCGAAATGAATGACGATTTAGAAAATAAAATAAAATCGCCGCAAAAAATAACGCCGCTGAAAACGATAAATAGAGAAGAAAGTTGCTCTCAAATAAAAAATAGAAAGCAGCGCCAAAGCCGATAAATGCTGGCAAGAAGAGGATGAGGTTATTTTTTTCTAACATTATTAGCATCCAGAGATCCTCGATGCGTCGCATCAAGGATGACGATGTTAGAAATTGTGTGGTGATTTTTGTCATGTGGTGTGTTTTGGAGTTTTAAGAGCTAAACCCCCAAAGATTGGTTTTAAAATTTTTTAGAATGAATTTTTTGTGTTCTTCTTCATCAGATTGTGAAACCGGGAAGCTGCGTCTTTCTAGATTTCTGCGTGTAATTTCCACCACTTCTTCAGAATTTTTTTGCGTCACAGTTTCTTCTTTTTTTGCACTCGATCCAAAAGATAAACCAGATTGTGCTCCACCCATCAACTCAACATAAACATCGCAAAGCAGTTCAGTATCAAGCAATGCACCGTGTTTGGTACGTCGAGATAAATCGATGCCAAAACGTTTACAAAGTGCATCAAGCGATGCTGGCGCGCCGGGAAATTTATTGCGCGCAATTGTGAGTGAATCGATCACGTTATTCATATTCAAAGCTGGCAAGCCAAGAATACGCAATTCGTGATTGATGAATTTGGTATCAAACGCCGCGTTGTGGATAATGATTTTATCGTCGCCGATGAAGTCTAAAAACTTGCGAACAACGTGATCGAAAATTGGTTTATCTTGTAAAAATTCGGTGGAAAGTCCGTGAATTCTAAATGCCTCTTCTGGCACTTCGCGGCGTGGATTGACGTAGCTGTGGAAAAAATTTCCGGTCTTAACTTTGTTGACTAATTCAACCACAGCAATCTCGACAATTTTATCGCCAGTACGCGGATCAAGGCCTGTGGTTTCAATATCGAGACAAAGTTCGCGCATTATTCTTCCGAATTAATGTTAGATTTTGGCTGACAGAAATTGCGGCTAGTTTCACTTTTTACAAATGAAACCACCTCTTGAACCACCTGACTGTCGAAGTTTTTTGCTAGATTTTCTGCACGAGTGGAAAATTGACCATCTTGGTTAGCAAAAAGCTGTTTGAAGAAGTTGCGCAGTGCGTGAATATCTTCGCGAGAAATGCCGCGGCGTTTCATTCCAACAATGTTCAAACCAGCTAGAGAAGCACGTTCGCCCATTACTAAACCGTTTGGAATAACGTCATTTTCAACGCCCGACATGCCGCCAATCATCGCACCTTTGCCGATGCGAGCGAATTGGTGAACTGCTGACAATCCGCCAATTACCACGTGATCACCAACTTCAACGTGACCAGCTAAAGTTGCGTTATTGGCCAAAATTACATTGTTGCCAACGATACAATCGTGAGCGATGTGAACACCAACCATCAACAAACAATTGCTGCCGATAGTTGTAACCATCGCGCCATCTTGTGTGCCCAGGTGGATTGTAACATGTTCACGAATTTTGTTGTTGTCGCCAATCACTACGCGAGCTTTTTCGCCTTTGAATTTCAAATCTTGTGGCTCAACGCCGATCACAGCAAAAGGGAAAATTACATTATTTTTTCCAATCACCGTGTCGCCTTCAATTACAACGTGAGATTTTAAAATTGTACCTTCGCCAATTTTGACATCGTCACCAACAGTACAAAAAGGGCCGATCTCAACATTATCAGCGATCTGCGCCTTTGGGCTTACAATCGCAGTTGGATGAATTTTTTGCGCCATATTATTTTTTTTCTTTATCGACGATCATTGCAGAAAGTTGTGCTTCTGAAACTTTTTGGCCATCAACAATTGCAGTTGCTGATAGTTTCCAAACCGCACCACGATTTTGCACGGCTTCAACGTGCAATTCCAAGACATCTCCCGGAACAACTGGTTTTCTGAATTTGGCACCGTCAATTGACATGAAATAAACTAGCTTGTCTTCGGCTTTAAAATCAGGAGCAGAAGTCACCATCAAAGCGCCGGCTTGTGCCAAAGCTTCAATAATCAAAACGCCTGGCATAATTGGATGGTCAGGAAAATGTCCAAGAAAATGTGGCTCGTTAAAAGTAACGTTTTTGATCGCGACGATTTTTTTGCCGACTTCCAATTCAACAACTTTATCAACCAACAAAATTGGGTAACGATGCGGCAAAGATTTAATAATTTTTTCGATGTTAATGATTGTCGGTTTAGTCATATTTTAGTATTTTGTGATTATTAGAATGTATTTCAGATAGGCCAACAAAGCGGATCGCGTCACAGTATTTTTACGGCAAAAAAAAGCAACCGACTATTGTGAACGCCCTCCACCATCTCGATCACTGCCACCAGCACTAATTTCTGTCGCGGCATATCGACCTGCTCTTCTGATCATATTCATTGGATTCAATTTCATCGCTGATTTTGCGGCTTTCGCAACTGACTCTGAAATTGATCCACGGCCTTTTTCAACTTCACTTTCTCTTGATGTAGATTCAGAACCACGCACACTTTCCTCTTCTTTCGAACCTAATTTTTCCTGATATTTAGACATTAAATCTTTCACAGTTTCAACATGCGAAGCTTTGATATTTCCTTCTTTGTCGAATAGTTGGCGTTTGTTCTCACTGCTGAAAAGTTTCGTACCTTTGACATCACCACCATGCAGTTCAACGTCTGTGAATTGCTGAGTTTTTGGATCAACCACAATAACAAAATGCATCGGTTTTTTACCTTCAGCTTCAGATAAAACTGGCGGCAATTTGATTTTATTACCCTCAACTTTACCACCCATCGCAAGCATCATAGCTTTCATAGTTGCAGTGATTGCAGCAGCTGAAGCGTCATCTCCTAAACCAACCATACTATGCAAATCGGCCAATAATTTATCTTTGCCCGAAACTTCTACAGTTGGAACCTCTGCAACCTTGCTCGCGTTGACTTGAGGTTGTTCAGCTCTTCTAGTTTGAGCTTTTTCGATCATCGCTTCGCTATATTGAACTGCCAAACCTACTAAAGCAGAAGCGATAATTGGATTTTCAGTTTTGATTGGTAATTGCGCCGCAGCAAATTTTTCCAGATTTTCTGTTGTCATTCCAGAAATAACTTTGGCGTGATAGCTTTGGACAAAATCGGTAACACAATTTTCCAAAACTTTTGTGGTATGGCCGCGAGCAATTTCATCTTTATTTTTTGTCGCAACATTTTCTTTCAAATGAGTGTCGTTAAGCATTTTCAACAAGGAATCGCGGCTTTCGACATAATCAACCAAAGATTTCTGATCAGGTTTTTCCGCCACAACTTCTACCGCAACCGGAGTTTGTTTTTTACCCAAAACTTTCTCTGATACCATCGCAGCAGTTTCAATAATATCAGTCGCGCTAGACATTATCGAGTCAGCAACCGCCGAAATTGCATCAGTACTTTTTGCTGCTTTAACTTTAGCCGAAATATGGGCGATTTCTTCGTGAGCATCTCCGTATTTTCCTAACTCTTCCAAATCTTTTGGATCTCGTTTTGGAGCTGATTTTATTGCGGCGAAAATATCTACCACTTCAGTTGCACTACCAATTTTCACACCATCAACCACCGATCTTGCTGGCTTGACCACTTCTGTTTCACCGCGCAATTCAGCAAGCGATAAACGATCAGCAGCATCTAAAAGAGCTAAAAGCGGTTTTTTTAACTCGTTGTTAAATTCTTTACGCTGGGCAGTTTTACCTACAACAACGCCAAAGAATCTTTTTGACTCACCATCATCCAAAGTTTGATCTGCTTTGAGAAAATCACCGTGACGTAAATTCGGATTTTCTTGTTTTTGTTGGCGATAATTTTCGACCATTTTTTGCAACGCACCTGCAACGTCTCCATCAATCACCATCCCTTCTTTAAAATGCGCCGCCGTTAGTTTTTGCAGAACTTTTTCTTTAGCAGTTTCGTAAATTTGTTTTGCTGGATCAAATTCAACATACTCAGAATTTTGTTCAATTCGCTCTCCCGGTAATTCTTTGCGATAACCGTATTTGCTATCACCTTTTTCCAAATCTTTGGTACGACTTTTTGGAATAAAACGACGACGTTCTTCCGGATTTTGCGCATCTTTTTCAACAGCACAGCGATACATCGCGCCTTCAATTGTCAAATCTTTACCCTTGGCGTGATCGGCCAGCTCGTGATCTTCAAAATGGAAATTATCCAGCGACAAACCAGCTTTTCGAGTTTTCAAAACCGCACCAATTAACTGATTTGCAACCAAATCGGCGTAATTATCGTCATTAATTTTGGCGACAGTTTTTTCATCAATCACACTGCCATATTTTTGGGTGATTTGTTCACGATATTTTTCATCAGAATCATATTTTTCTCGGTCAAATTTTTCAGCTTCACTGCGTTTTGGCATTGTGTAGCTAATCATTTGATCCATGACGCGGGCCGACAAAGCATCGGCAAATCTATCGGGATTGGTAAAGTTATCGAGAATCGATTTACCAGCCACGCGCAGCGAAAAAGTATCGTGCAATTTTTCGCCAATCGCTTGCACAATTAACGGGCGCATTTCTTCTCCCGACTCGCCGATTTCCATACCAAAATTCGCTAAAGTTTTGGCGTTGTGAGCTTTCTTGATGCCATTTACAACTTGCCCAACTTGCAAGGCAATCGCCATACCTTGTTGTGCTACTGGAGGAATAAATCCAGTCACCATTTGACCCGCTCCCAATACCTTGTCGACACGATCCTCAGAAAACTGAACTTTGCCCTGATTAAGCGCATCAGCAATCACAAATCCCTGACGGAAAGATTCGGCTATAGTGTGATTAAAACCGACTTTGCGTCTTGCATCGTCCCAATTCATGGTGTGATGCTCTTGCACTGCTTGTACAACTTCTCGGCTGGTTTCAACTAAGTTGGCGATTTGGCGCAAAGAATCAGTAACATTAGTAAGATCAACGCCTTTCTTTTCGGTTTTGGTTTCAAAAGCAGTGACAATATCTTCACGCAATTTTCCAATATTTTCAGTTTGTCTTCCCAACATCACTGAATCTTGGCGATTTTGTTTGATGCGAGTTTCCAAATCTTTAACCAACTTACTTTCTTGCGTTACATCATTTGGCAAACCGCCTTTGTACATTCTAAAAGTCACCAAAGTTAAAGCCTGTTTCCAACGAGGCTTCTTTTCTGATTTTTTCGCCAAATCTTCTTGGGCTTCTTTCAGTTTTGTCTGTAACTCTGAATGTCTTTTATCAACGTATCCGGAAATTTTTTTCTGTTTTTCACCAAATTCTGCAATGTGTTTTTCGACTTGTCGCAACACTAAATTCTGCATATCGCCAATCACTCTTTTCGGATCGTGTGAAATTTCCGCCGCACTTTGAGATTGAGTTTGGGATTCTGTTGCTTGCGTTGCGGCTTCTTGAGATTGCGTTGTTGTGGTTTCTTTTTGGCGATTTTGCGTTCTTTCAACTACGGTATATCCGGCGATTTCTTGATTATTTTCCATCGCCTTTTTCTCAGCCGCTGTAGCCAATCGGAAACCATATTTAGGCTTCTCACCATCTTTCAAACGACTTGTCGGCATCAGATATTTACCATCTCCCAAATCAACAGCCGCTTCTTCTTTCATACCCCAGAAGTTAAGCTTATCATTCCTTCTTTCTGGTATTTTATCTTCGTTAGAAAAATCTCGCGGTCGATCCACAGAGTTTCTGGCTTTCTTAACGATATCGCTGATTTCAAGGCCGTGCACCACTTTACTTACCAAAGAGTCAGCAACAAAATCGACGTAAATTTTACTCTCAATTGTTGAAATCATTTCTCCTAAATAACGCGCACCACCAATTTTATTTTCATCAATTTCGACAGCATATTTTTGCCCCATTTCTTCACGATATTTCGCATCGGTAGCAAATTGTTTACGATCAAAATGTGGTAATTCTGAACGATCAGGGAATTTGAAATCACCCATTGCCACTACCAAATCTTCAGTAATCCAAGAAGCAAATTTTCGTCTACCTTGTTCAGTCAAACTATCGAGCGGCGAATGGCCATTTTCATCTTTATGATCGTAAAGTTGATAAATCTTTGAGGAAACGCTGTGGATAATATTGCGACGCAATCCGCGTTCTTCTTGGTTTGCTTCTGAACCTTCAGCGATAGTGGCAAATTCGGCGACATTTTCATTTTGCACATCTTTTTTAGCGGCAACTACAAATCGGGCTGCTTCCAAAAAGCCATTCATACCTTGGCGGATTACGGCTGGAGCAGCAATACTTACCAAGCCTTGCATCGCACTTAAAGCATATTCTACCCTACTTTCTCCACGTTGTACTCTGCCGTCTTGTATTGCGCCAGAAAGAATAAAAGCATTTTCCAGATTTTCTGCTACGTCATTGACAAACGTCACTCTTCTTTCAATCGCTTGTGATTGTTTTAGATCAAATTGTGCAGAAACTTTTTCACTTGGTTTCGCTCTAGTAACAAAATCGTTGAAAGGCTGGACAATTCCTCGATATGCCTGAGAAGTATTGGCAGCTAAAGTGCGCGAAGCCGAGCTTTCTCTGATCACTAAACCGTTTTCATTGTCATTAACTGAATTGGCAAAAGCGGCAATCTGTGTGTAAGAGCTGGCCATTTTTGCCACATCAGACGAAAGCTCAACTAGCTGATCAAGATCTGGCATCGCAGCGATCGAGTCAATATTGCGTCTGATTTCAGCAATATGTTGCGGCACTTTGGCAGCGTTTTCTTCTTGCTCTAAAGTTTTGCAAGCATCGACCACAAACCCCGATTGGTGGAATAATACAATCTTCATATCAATGAAAAATTGATCACCAGCAACCACTAAATCACTTAATAATTTCTGCGTTTCTTCAATAGTTTTGTCGCAAGCCGGATCTTCTAATTGTTGGGCTGCACGGCTGGCAATGCTAAATCGAGCCAAAGCTTCTTGCTTAAATACTTCAACATCTTCTTGGGTTTTTAGCTGCGGAATCGCTTTGCCTTGATCTTTTGAACTCAAACGCTCCCTTGTTGCATCAATCTCTTGTCTTAGCCTGTCTCTTGTTTCAGAAAATTTGGCAGAGATGGTTCTAAAATCTGAATTGGAATTCTCTTCGACTGTCTCGATATCAAGTTTAAAACTATCAAGATCAAGATCAGCTGTAGTTTGGTTGGTTTTCATACCTTTGTTACTTCGTTAAAATAAATCTTTATTTCGTAGCTTTCAAAAAAGCCCCTCGACTTGTCAAACAAATAATTCCCCGTTTCTCACAATAGTTAAAAAAACGCATAAATTTTACTTGATTAGAAAGCTCACCATCTCTTAAATCTCAGGCCTTCCTGAAGCATTATTTTTCCTTCAAAATGACCAATCAAAATACTCCGAATAAATTTTCGGGCGCAGAAATCATTGTTAAAGCATTTATCAACGAAGGTGTTGATACCATTTTCGGCTATCCGGGTGGAGCGATTCTGCCATTTTACGACGCACTTTTTGTCCAAAACAAATTGCATCACGTCTTAACTCGTCACGAACAAGCTGCTGCTCACGCTGCAGAAGGTTATGCCCGCTCAACTGGTAAAGTTGGTGTGATAACTGTTACTTCTGGTCCAGGCGCAACTAATGCCATCACCGGCCTTACGGATGCTTACTTAGATTCAATTCCGTTGGTTTGCATTTCTGGCCAAGTTGCCACTTCTTTGATTGGAACTGATGGCTTTCAAGAGGCTGATATTACTGGCCTGACGCGTTCTTGCACCAAATACAATTATCTGGTGAAAGACGTAAACGATTTAGGTCACATTATTCACGAAGCGTTTTACATCGCGCGTTCTGGCCGCCCAGGCCCAGTTTTGATCGACATTCCAAAAGACGTACAAAATAACCACGGAATTTATGAAGGCAAAACCGCGATCAATCGCGCCTCTTATCAAATTGAAAGACGCACTTTAAAAATTGATCGCGAAGCAATTTCACAAGCAGTTGATTTGCTTGAAAAAGCACAACGCCCAATATTTTACACCGGCGGCGGCATCATCAATTCTGGTGAAAAAGCCAGCCAACTTTTGTTTAAATTAGTTCACGAAACCGGCTACCCAATCACCAACACTTTGATGGGACTTGGCGGATTTCCAGCATCTGATCCACATTTCGTCGGCATGCTTGGAATGCACGGAACTTACGAAGCCAACATGGCGATGTATGATTGCGACGTGATGATCAACATCGGCGCCCGTTTTGACGATCGAGTCACTGGTCGCGTTTCTGGATTTTCTCCAAACTCGAAAAAAATTCATATCGATGTTGATGATGTGTCGATCGACAAAATTATCAAAGTTGATGTTCCAATCGTTTCTGATGCCGCCGTTGCAATTGAAGCAATTTTGGAAGAATGGCAGGCACGCAAACTTAAAAACCGTCGCAGCGAAATTTCAGCTTGGTGGAATCAAATTAAAAAATGGCAAGCAATTGATTCTTTGGCTTACGAAAAAAGCGAAACCATCATCAAACCTGGTTATGCTTTGCAACGTTTGAATGAACTTACCAAACATCAAAAACCTTTTATTTCAACTGACGTTGGTCAGCACCAAATGTGGGCAGCGCAATATTTGCAGTTCGATCATCCAAAAAAATGGTTAACTTCTGGCGGTCTTGGAACTATGGGCTACGGAGTTCCGGCGGCGATTGGCGCACAGCTTGCTAATCCGAATGATTTAGTGATGTGCATCAGTGGTGACGCTTCTTTCATGATGAACATGCAAGAATTGGCCACGATCAAACAATATAATTTGCCAGTTAAGATTGTGATTCTGAACAATCGCTACATGGGAATGGTGCGTCAGTGGCAAGAATTGATTTACCAAAAACGTGAAAGCCAATCTTACATGGAATCACTTCCTGATTTCTTAAAACTTGCCGAAGCCTTTGGTATCAAAGGAATGGAATGTTCTGATCCCAAAGATTTAGACACTAAATTTATGGAAATGATCAACCATAAAGGCCCTGTTTTGTTTAACTGTGTTATCGAGAAATCAGAAAATGTTTTCCCAATGATTCCAGCTGGCGCAGCACATAACGAGATTCTTTTGGGATCACAAGCACAGCTTTACGTACAAAAAGACATTAATGCAGTTTAGTAAAAAGTGAAAACGGATATTTCGTCATATAGTCAGGCATCTCCAACCATATCAAATCCTCATGAATCAGAATCAAAAAGATTCTGGAGATGGTCTGGCTATCATGATGGTACCAGACAATATGGGCAAGGTGAGAAAACCGGAAAAGTTATAAACTTCTTCTACAATCGTTTTTTCAAAAATATTGATTTTGGTGCTACAAAAGACCCAACAGCGTCAACAAGAGAAGCCTTCTTTATCTCACACAACCCCAAACTTCCTGCTGGAGATAGAGATAAACATGTCGCCTCAAGATTCCAATCTGAAGATGGAGATTTTACCTCTCGTACCAAGAAAATAAAGTATGGCAATCACAATGCTATGATGGAAATTCTTTCCTCGCATTTATATCGAGCGTTAGGATTAGAAGCTCCGGATTCAAGAGCCGCAGTTTGTGAAGAATATATTGAAGGCAAAATTCCTGATGTTTACGTCGCATCACCTTTAATCAGCGGCTATTATGATCTCGGTGATTTTTTAGTTGATGAGAAAATTATTTCGGCATTTCTAAAAGAGGAAGATCTGCCAAAATGGCGCGATCAAGTAGCAATAATCAAAGGCATCAACTCCAAAGTAAATCCAGAATCAGAAGAGACAGAAAGACAACCACTTACAGCAGAAGATAAACTCAGAAAGCTCAAAGCCTTGGCAGCGATCTACAAGATGATGCCTGGATATGTACATCGCGAAGTTCAAAAATCTTTTATCGCGTCAAAATTCATCGGAAATTGGGATTTCGCCAATATGAATCTCAACAATATCGGTGTTAAATTTACCTTTAATAGCGAAAGAAAAGTCGTAGAGTTTTCTTCAGTATTCGTTGATTTCGGTAACTCTGGGACAATAGGTTTCAAAGGAAGATATAAAGAAAACAGCTTGGATCATGCCAACACCGAAGCCAAACCTTACCAAGAAGGGTCAATGGATTATGATCCGGCTCTATCTTTTAATGAAGCCGAAATAAATCTAATAAGAAAAAAACTAAAACTACTATCAGAACAAAATTCACAGCTCCAAACTCCCCAAACATCTTTAAGTGAGGCTATTTCGTCTTTATCAAAAGATTTAGTCCAAGATTCTGAACTTACCGAGCCAGAAAAGAGAACCATAAGATCTATAATCTACAAATCTTCACACCATATTATGGCGGGAGAGTCATCTTTTAGACTGAATAACACAAATCGCGTAACAACTGGCTTATTAAGCTTCTCAGATTTACCAAGAAATTTACCATTCTTTCTACTTTTCGAAGATGTTCTCAAGGAAAAAACCAGAAACGTTACTACTTTGCTTGATGAAACAGTTGGAAAACCTTCTAACTGTTTCGATGTGGAAAATCAGGAAGAATTAGAAAAATATTTGGAATTTGCTAAATCTCTATCATCGACTCAAATCTCTAATGATGGAAAATCTTTTTCACCAAGTCTTGATATTAAATCTTACGCTGAAAGCGAATTGGAAATGTCATTTCGTCTCTCTTTGATGACTGACGAAGTAATCGATAGAATCATTCAAGACTGGTATTGGTACGAAGATTTTTCAGAAGTTTTTAAACCAAGCAATTCCAGCGACGAACCATTTTCCGCAACAGAACTTGCAACAATTTTTAAGGAAAGAAGAGATTTTCTAGCGACTCGAATTCCACATGAGGTGGTTACTCAATGGGTTAACGAAAATCCTTTAAAAGCTTTGGCAGCTCAAAGAGAAGTTCATTTAGCAAATTTGAGAGAAAATTACCAAGAAGATCCAGATTTCGAAACTAAATATCCTTTTGAAGGCGCTAAAGTTGGTGAATCATCGTTAAGTAAAGAAAAAATAACCACTGGATCACAAGCTCAAATTTCACGTGTTATTCCTGAAACTGTTTTTTCATCTTCAGAATCATTGGCAAATTTAGTCGCTGAAAACATTAGCCTATCATCTTCTAGTGGAGAAGAACCAGAAATTAGGCTTTCCAGAATAAGATCGGAAAATTCGATTGAAGAAAGAATAAAAGATAAATCTCGCCTAAAAAGAATCTTTGCAATTGATGGTATAATAAGAGAAGTCGAACAATACAGTGTTTACCTTGAAAAAGAGCAGCAGGATAATTTAGAAGTTCTTGCGCAAGAACGTCGCGAAGCCCAAGAAAACTTATCTTCAGCAGATGGAATAATTGCCAAATCTCTTACATCCATGGTGAAGGAAAAATCTGAACAAATGTTTGAAATACGTTCTGAAATAAACTGCAAATTGTTGGGTTTTATTGCTCAAAGAATTCCAGAATGGACACAAATATTGGAATTAGAACCCGATAATAACTTCCTCAGACTTGAACAGGTTCAATCAATGCAGAGTGCCCATGATAGAACAGATCTTTCTATCTCTGCTCACGACATAGTTTCCAAAGATGCCAACCAGAAAAGAAACCAAATAATTGACAGCAGAAATCAATCTACTTACGAACAATTTATGGGGAATCTGCGTTCTATATCTATGAGTATTGGTTTATCTAAACCTCAATCCATTCGATTATCCGAAACTCCAACTCAATTCCTCAGCATCTAAAAATAAAAAATTTCTATGAAAAAACACGTAATTGCAGTTTTGGTTGATAACGAATTTGGTGCTTTAGCACGTATTGTTGAATTGTTTTCAGCACGCGGCTACAACATCGAATCACTGAACGTTGCGCCTACTACTTTAGACAAAAAAATATCACGCATCACAATCACAACTCTTGGCACTACCAAAACTGTTGATCTGATCTGCAAACTTTTAAAACGCATCGTACCAGTTCACACCGCTGTTGAGTTGACTCGCGAGCAAGGATATATCGAACGAGAATTAGCTTTGGTTCAAATCATTGCTGACGAAGCAAAACGCGAAGAAGCGATGAAAATAGTTGATAAATATCGTTCCAGCGTTGTTGACATTGCTGGCGATTCAATCGTTTTTGAAGTGATCGGAAATTCTGAAATTATTGACGAACTTCTAAATAAATTAGCCGATTACGGATTAGCTGCGGTTTCAAGAACTGGAATTGCCGCCGGCTTCAAAGGTGAGAAAAAATTAGCTAATAGTTAATCACCAAAACTAATTACTTGACTTAGGCGCAAGCAAAAAATATTTTGCCCGCCTCTTTTTTAAATCCCCCAAATATTTAGGTAAAATATGGCTGGAAAACCGAAGGCTTCAAAGTCTAAAAGAAATTCTATTTTGTTCAAAATGGTTAGCACCGCTGGTACAGGATTCTTCTATCTTGCACGTCGCAACCCAAAACAAAAACAAGAAAAAATGGTGTTTAGCAAATACGATCCAATCGTGCGCAAACACGTAGAATTTAAAGAGCAGAAGCTTTCAAGCTAAGCTCTAAAAAAATTAAGGCGGACTCGCCAAAATCGGGTCCGCCTTTTTTATTGTGACAAACTCAAGTTCCTCAAAAATTATGTCTCTTACTTCTCTTACCTCACAAATTATTGAAGTTGTCGATAAAGCCGCCATCGCTTGTTATGACTGGATTGGCAAAGGTGACAATATGGCTGCTGATGCGGCTGCGGTAAAATCAATGCGCGAAACTTTGAATCAAATGAACATCAAAGGAACCATCGTAATTGGTGAAGGCGAACGCGATGAAGCCCCTATGCTTTTCATCGGCGAAGAAGTTGGAAAAGGTGGCATCGAAGTGGACATCGCTCTTGATCCACTTGAAGGAACAACAATTTGTGCCAATGCTGGCGAGTCTTCTTTGGCTGTAATTGCTTTCGCAAAAAAAGGCGGATTTTTACATGCTCCTGACGTTTACATGGAAAAAATTGCCGTTGGCGCAGGCTTACCTGAAGGTGTAATCGATTTGGATAATTCTCCTAAAACCAATTTAGCTAATATCGCAAAAGCCAAAAAATGCGATATTTCCGATTTAACCGTGATGATTCTTGAACGCTCACGTCACAACGAACTGATCGCCAAAGTTCGTGAAGCTGGCGCACGTATTCGTCTAATCGGTGATGGCGACGTTGCTGGTGTAATTGCTTGTACCAGCCAATCAGTTCGTATTGATGCTTACATGGGCACTGGCGGCGCGCCGGAAGGAGTTTTGGCAGCAGCTGGACTTCGTGTAATTGGCGGCCAAATGATGGGTCGTTTGATTTTTGGCGATAACCAAAAACAAATCGAACGCGCTAAAAAAATGGGAATCGTTGATTTAAATAAAAAATATACCGCCGAAGAAATGGCACGTGGTGATGTAATTTTCGCCTGCGCTGGCGTGACTGATGGCTACATGCTGCAAGGTGTGAAGAAATGCAGTAGCGGCAAAAAAATCTTCGTGAACTCACTGATTATGGACTCAGCTGCTAAGAAAGTTCTTCGCACTCACAGCGAATATCTTGCCTAGAAAAAACTTAATCCCTTCTGGATTGCAGGGTCTCTGCACTCCAGAATAGTTGAAAAAAGCATCATCTGTCATCCTGAGCGCAGCGAAGGATCTCAGGATATTAATTTTGGAAGATAAGTGCATGAGATCCTTCGCTGCGCTCAGGATGACAGAAGGAGAAAAAATTAGATGACAACATAAATAGTATTTTTGCGTAAAAAGGGATAATTACATAAAAAATCACAACCGAGAGTTGACATATATTTTTAAGCAATCTTAGGTTGACCGCATTATCCCCTTGGAAAAAATTTTTACCTAAAATTTGATAAAATTTGATGAAATCAAAATTATCTCACATCCAAAAAAGCGTTTCTTTCGCCCCTGCTTTCTCCTCTCGCTGCTGCTGTTGTTGTTAGCACACTTCTCTGCTTTTTCATTTCTAGATTTCGCCATTTTTAAGGCCTCTCATCAACTAAAAATTTTCTAATTTTATGCCTATCTTATCTCAACGCCAAGACCAAATAACATCAATTTTACAAGCTTGGAATAGTCTTACTCCAGACATCCAGAAAAATTCCGTCAATTTGGTGATGTCACTAATCGAAAGTGCCAGCCTTTTGGAAAAAATTTCTCCCAATCAAGCTCTAGCACAAGAACTCGAGAACTTCAAAAATAATTATAACTCACTTTATCGCACCGATATTACAGCTCTTGGAGCTTCGGATTTTTCTCCAAGTTCAATGTTAAACCTTGAAGAAATTCACAATATTGACCAACTAGCCGGAAAATCTTTAGAAGAAAAAAGAAGACTAGTAATCACCAAACTTGCTGAAGATGGTCAAACTCTTCCTGAATTTAGAGAGAAACTTCTGCGTGAACTCGATCATAAATACCAACACGCTCACGCTCGTGTTTCATGGAATTACGGAAAATTCGCCGATGCAATTCTTGGTAAACAAGGTGGATTGCAAGCACATTCAGCCCATCTCTCAGCCATTACCGATGAAACAGATTTTTTTTCACAGCTGGTTGATCTGAGTAGAACTATCGATATCCCCGGAAATTTTGATCTTTTAAAAGCCCGTTTCGGAATTGATGGCATTGAAGAACATACCGCTATTAATCAAGGCACTCTGTACCGTGCGAATCTTGATAACCCTGCTCTAATTCATCAAATCGAGGCGACAGAAAATGGCGAAAATCTTTTTACTAAAGCGCAAGAATTTTTCGCTCTCCAATCTCAGAAAAAAAGCATCAAAACTGATACTAAAGTTTTGGGTGAAACGTTGGGAGTTACCAATCCACAAACCCTAGAAGCTTGGCAACAAGATTACGCCACCCAAGTAAAACCAAATGTTATGCTCACCATTGGCTATGAAATGGAATTTTTATTATTGCCATCTGGTGGCCCAGCTGTTGCCGCTCAAAGCTACGAAGCGCAAAGTGATTTTGAAAAATTAGTTAAAGGTTCTGCCGATTTAGATTCGCGAAAAAACATGCGAAATAATTACGGCTTTCCACACGAATATTTAGCAGAAGCACCTCACGTTTTATTGGCTCACACGCCTAATGTTACACTGCTTTTTTCCGCAGAAGAATTGCAAGAACTTGCCGCAAGAAATGCGACAACAAATCCGGATAAAAGAGCCGAAGTAAAATCTTTTTTGGCCGGCCAGAAAACTGGTGATGCAAGTCATGACAATTTGATTGATGCCGCAATTGGCAATGTTGATCTTCTATCTCGCGAAGAAATTTTCTTTTTAGATCTTTTATTCGTACGTAACGCTGAAGCCGTGGCCAACAAACTTACGCTTGATGGCGCATTTGAGTTCGACAAATTATTGGCAGAAAATTTAGCCAATATTCTTCCCAATATTGCAAATCGCGCTTCTTTTTATCCGCAAACTCTCGACATGATTCGCGCTCATGAAGTTTCAGTCGGACCATTTGAAATTGATGAATCGATTGCCGGAAAAAACAACGCCATCACTTATTTAAGAAAAGTTGCACAAGAACATGGTTTACGCGCCAAAGATCGCGACGTACAAATCAATATCGGTGCCTTTCAAGGAAATAGCGAAGAAAGTTTAATGACTATTCAAGCTCCCGAAAAGCAAGTTCAAGTCACTGAATCCACTACTAAAATTCTTGGGGCGATTCAAAAGGGCTTACAATCTGCAATTCAAGACCAGCCTGCAATTGCGCGCGATGGTCAAAAAGAAGTCAGCGTTGCAGTTGATCGCAAAAAAGGATTTTCCGGTTATTTAAAAGACACGCCATTTTATAAATTCTTCGATGCAACATCGCATTCACCAGATTCATCAGCCTTTCCGGTACATCGCGACAACACGGGAAAATCCGGAATGGTAAGATTGGCGCGTATTAACGATGTTTTATCTGTTGCTGAAGTTAGACTAATCGGCAATAATACTCACGTTCCTAATCACGATGAATCAGTTCGATTAATCTCTAACGGAATTGAAGTTTTGCCAGAAATTATTTTGCCTTACGTAATTGCCGAGGTAAAAAGATTGGGAGATTTGTCTGCAGATATACGAACAGCAGTCCCAGTTGAGCACAACGGTTCAATATCTACACTGCCTCCAGTAAAAGTAGATTACGAACAAAGTCGTGGCAAACCAAATCCATTTCTCACAATATTAAAAGATAAATTCAGTCAATTAGCTGGTGCAAGATCTGCATCGCAAGCTATCGACTTATAATTTCTCAAAATTTAATTTTTCAAAAATGTCTAACATCCGCGTTATATCTCAGTATATCAAAGACTTGTCTTTCGAAGCTCCTAATGCTCCGAGCATTTTCTTAAATCCAGCAGTTAAGCCTGATATTGAACTCTCGATCAATATCGACGCCGCTAAAATTGCCGAAGAAGTTTTCGAAGTTAGTTTGAAAATTTCCGCTGATGCTAAAGGCGAAGGTAAAAGAATTTTCCTTTGTGAAATTGTTTATGGCGCGGTCTTTGCAATCAAAGACATCGAAGAAAATATGTTGGAACAGATTTTGTTAATTTATTGTCCAAACTTGATTTTTCCTTACTTAAGAAGAATCGTTACTAACCTTACAACTGACGGTGGTTTCCCACCTTTAATGCTTGACCCGATTGATTTTGCTGATCTTTACAGCCGCAGAAAAATGGCTTCAGAATCAGCTCCAATCAACGATACTAAAAACTAATAATCTCTCAGATTTATAGATTATTATCCCGCATTTTTCGGGATCTCGTTCAACAAATTCATGTTTAAAATGAAAAAATATCTTCTGCTTTGCGCCGCACTTTTTTTTACAAATTTCGCGCAAGCAGCAGATATTTATCCACTTGATCCTGATCACACCAACATCACTTGGTCAGCCAATCATTTTGGTTTCTCCAGCCCATCAGGAAAATTCACCCAAGCTAAAGGTTACATAATAATTGACGAAACTCGTCCGCAAAATAGCGCGGTATCGGTTACCATCAAAACAGATTCTCTTATAACTGGAATTGCCAATTTTGACTCTCGTTTAAAAGGTAAAGATTTTTTAAATACTGCGAAATATCCCGAAGCAACTTTCGCTAGCAAAAATGTTATTGTTCAAGGCAATAACGCCAGAGTTACCGGCGATTTTACTTTGCTTGGAATTGCCAAAGAAATCACACTTAACGTCCATTTAAATCGTATTGGACTGAACAGCTATACTCAGAAAAAAACCGTTGGTTTCAGTGCTAACACAACCATCAAACGCTCCGATTTTGGCATGGATTTCGGCATTCCCGGAATTTCTGACAACGTAAAAATTAACATCGAAGTTGAAGGAATTTTAGACAAAAACGCCAAAACCGACGCTGACAAAAACGAAAATAAAAGCCTGATTAAAGAAGATTTATTCAACAACAATACTTACTGGAAAGTAGACACTCAAACCAGCTCGATCTTTTTCAACACAATGCAAAACAATTCATCCGTTAGCGGATCATTCAAAAACTTTGAAGGGAAAATTATTTTCAATCCGCAAGATTTGGAAGGTTCAGCCGTGTCAGTTGATATTTACATGCCTTCAATCACCTGCTCTATTAACGATGCCATTGAAGTTTTAAAAACCACCGAATGGTTAAATTTAGCCCAATTTACCCGTGCTAATTTCACCGCCACCAGCTTCAGCAGAACCACCATTCCCAATCAATTTATCGCCAAAGGAACCTTGACCCTGAAAGGCAAATCATTGCCAGCTGATCTTACTTTTAATTTGTTACGTTATTCTGATATCGCGGCAACTGCCACCGGCTCTGTTACAATCAAACGCTCTGACTTTGGCATCGGAAATCCCAATCCCGCCAAAGCCAACGGCGTACAAGATGATGTTCAAATTAAGTTCACCGTTAATGCTAAAAAATAAAACTGGATTCGATACACGATTGATGCATCAACAACTGATTACAAACAATCTCTGACTTCACCGCTAAAAAAATATTGCACCTTTGCAAAGTGCGTTTAGCTTCTTATTCCTCATCTTTAGGCATCAAATCCCTACATCGATTAGGCGTTTCACAGCACAGAATCAGCCCTGTGCGTTGGCAAAAGATTTACATACGGAGAGGTGGCCGAGAGGCTGAAGGCACCTTCCTGCTAAGAAGGTATATGGGTAACACTGTATCAAGGGTTCGAATCCCTTCCTCTCCGCCATGACCCTGTGGACATTAGAGCCACAAGGCTCCAGCCCAGTTGATGATTTTTGCGAACTTTTTCTTCTAACTAGTCTCCTTACGACCTGCAGCCAGTGTGGATCGAACTGCACTTCCAAAAAATTAGACATCAAGTTTCAACGCACGAGCAAAAGACCACTTTTGCGAACTTTTATTGTCGCAAGGTGCAGTTGAAAATTTTTGAAACGGAGAAAATCGGAGAATTATTTTTTAAGTAATGCTGTCTTAAGCTTTGATAACACTGATCAAATCTCAGTGCAGGTGAATTGGAGATTGAGAGAATAGCAAGAAGGAATAAGATCCAAAATGTAACTTTATAAAATCTGATCAGAATGAAAGAAAAAAATATTTTTCCAGATAAGTTTATCTCATTGCATAAAGGAGAGGAATTTTTGCGATCAAAAAGTATTGAATACGCAAAGAGGGATGAAAATGTTTTGTTTCATTTTTCTATGATTGAAAAATCTATGGATGCTTTTGATCATTTTTCTCGTATTTACATTAATGAAAATGAGCAACAATTAACTATACAACTACTTGGGATTAGATTATTTAATGAATCATCTGCAGCAATAAAACTAATAATGTCTGGTTACTATCAAGCCTCTGTTTGTATACAGCGCACATTATTAGAAATGGTGTTTTTATTAAGCTATTTTACTACAGATAAAAATCTTATAGATGAATGGAGTAAGGACGATGAAAAATCTAGAAACGGCAGTGGGAAATTTAGCCCATTCAGCGTTAGACAAGCGTTAGATAATCGAGACGGATTTACGGAAAAGAATCGCCAAAAACATTACAAACTGCTGTGTGAATTGGGAGCTCATCCAACTCCAAACTCATTTAAAATGCTATGCCCATCTCCTAATGGAAACGCTAATTGTGGACCTTTTTTTGAAGCTACGGCAGCAAAAGCTGCAATAGAAGAACTTGTAAAAATTACCATTCAAGGATCAGTAATTTTTTCTCAATTTTTCAAACCAAAAACAGTTGATGATCTTAGAATAAAATTATCACTTATAAAACATCAAAACGAATGGTTCCTGAAGTTTTATCAAGAAACACATTTTTCTCAAGCATTGATTAGCAATATTGATAATATTTTGTTAAAAATAGAAGAGAGTAAAAATCCAACACAAATTGAAATCAAAAACCTATTCAACGAATTTAATGAGTTAATAAAATAATAATTCTATTGGTTCGCAAAAAGGCTCTTTCACTTCCAACAATGTCTATTTCTCTAACTAGAAGGTGCAGTTGAAATAGCCTTTATAGCCTTTATTTATCTGGATCTGAAAAGTGTGAGAAAAGTTCGCAAGAAGGAGCACTCCCTCCGCCAGTAGCCAGTTTTAAGAAGTCCGATAACATCCGACAGATGCAGATAAATCAAGACTTCGGAGCATATTGAAGTCCCAAATCGTCCAAAAAAATCTCTGACAAAACAATCCTGATCTCTTTAATTTCCCAGATTTTATTGCAGGCTATGCAAGGTGATACAAGTAATCTCGGCAAAAGTTCCTAGGCGCATGGGTGGTCCCCAAAAGCCGGTTCCAGAATTTACGTAAACTTGTAAATCTGAATTGGGATATTGGAACAAACCTTTGGAAACTGGTTGTTGTAGATGAACAAAATAATTGAAAGGCCAGATTTGGCCTGCGTGGGTGTGGCCAGAAAGTTGTAGATCGACACTATTTTTGGCAGAATCGTGCATCGTTATTGGCTGGTGCGACAATAAAATCACTGGATTGGCTTGATCGCGTCCCACCAAAGCTTGCGGTAAATTATAACCATTGGCGGAATGGCGACTACTCCAATCATCAACTCCGGCAAGGTCAATTGCACTTTTACCAATTTTTAGCGAAACGTAATTATTGCGCAGGACCTTGATATTAAGACTTTGCAGATAATCACACCATTCTTGAACACCGGAATAATATTCGTGATTTCCAGTAACAAAAAAAACACCGTGTTTGGCTTTTAAATTTTTCAAAGGCTCAACATGTGCACCTAATTCCGCAACCGATCCATCAACTAAATCGCCAGTAATTGCAATAATATCGGCGTCAAGAACATTAACTCGATCAACCGCACGTTGTAACCATTTTCCGTCAAGAATTGGGCCAATGTGAATATCGGTAATTTGTGCGATTTTTAAACCATCAAGTTCTGGAGATAATTTTCTTAAACTAATTTTTACCAATTTAGTTTTGATGAAATTCAACCCGTTCCACAAAGCATAAATTCCACAGCTTCCGGCAACAATAAAAACAGCCAGACCAAAGTTTTTTTGTAACTGCGGGGATAGAAAGATCGAACTGTTTAGCGAAATAAAATTAAGGGCTAACCACAGCAAATCCGCGAGAAAAAATCCTGTAATCAACATCAAACCCAAACCCATCCACGGATAAACAATCCAAGAAATTATTGAGGCAAAGAAGCGAGGCAAAATCCGACTTAGCGGCATCGCCAACAAAGTAATCATCATTAATGAGCTAAAAACACACAACAAAATATTCCGACCGAGATCCTCCAGCTGCAAATAATAAATACTGCGCTGATAAAGATAAAAATGTAGCATCGCCAAAATCAGAGAGAATACCGACAAGAAAGTAATAATCTGCTTCGTGCGATTGGTCATAAAAATTTCAAACGTAAAATTTTAGGGATATTTTTTTTAGATTTTACAACCTCAGGTTTAAAAAAGTCCTTCCTTTATTATTACTCAAAAATATCAAGCTGGGATCGTTTGTTAACTTCATCAACAGTTAGTATTCCAGAATTCAGAACTTGTGTGATTTGCAACTCTGGGTTACTCCTATCTTTATATTAAATCACTCATGAAATCGTCACCAGAAGAGTCAGCAAGTAAATCTTTCCAAGAAATTGTTCGAACTCCTGAAAGAAATACATCTCCCGGATCATCTCCCAGAAACAGAAGATATTCTAGTCAGGCCAGATCAACAAGTTCAATTACGTCAGATAATTACGACATTTTATCTGACGAAATAATTGCCAATCTCAGAGACCGAGAATTTGATACAATAATTTTTGATTTTGATGGCACACTAACAAAATCTCATACGGCAAGGGCTACTAAAAGTGAAATTGGAACCTTATCAAATTGGCTTGCTGATGAAATGATTTTGGAACGAATCCTACGAAAAGGCCGCGAAAATGGCATAAAGTTCTACATCGCTTCAAATCAAAGACCGGAAGTGATAGAAACCATTTTAGAACAACATAATTTGCTAGAATATTTTACAAAGATTCATGGAAATACTTCAGGCTTTCCGCAAAAGGAAATCGCACTCGATGAGATTGCTCAAAATCCCGAAAATCAGAAAATTCTCTATCTTGATGACGATCCTGAAATAATAAGCAGCAGCAAAGTAACATTTATAAGAGGTTTGCTGAAAACTCTTGATGCAAGAGAAAATCCCAAAAAGCGCGATATTAACGGCGAGGCGGGATTAACATTTGAGAAATGGGGACAAATTAAGGATTGTTTGCAACGAGACGATTACGATCTCAACACACCAAGATCTCAGCGCAGATTATCAATATCTGATTCTACAAAATTTCTTACGGATTTAACATCTGCAGAAAATCTAAGCTTTTGCAAAAGCGATATTCTGGTGGATAGTTCCAATGGCTCTCAAAGTTCTAGTGATTACGCAGCAAGAAACTTTGAGCCATTATCTCTAACGTCAATTGGTAAAACAGGTAGATAATTCCTTACACCATCTCTCAAATTACTAGAATCTTCTTTTTAGAAAAATTAGAAATCATCTTCACTTCACGACCAATCAAAAATGCAAATTTTTATGAAAAGAATCCTGATTACTCTAGCAACTTTAGTTTTTGCAACATCAGCTCAAGCATCAGAAAACTTGACCTGGAAGATTGTTCCAGCGCAAAGCAAAATTGAATTTAAAGTTGCACAAGATAACTCAATAATTTCAGGATCTTTCAAAAAATTCGGCGGCACCATCAATTTTGACAAAGCACAATTAGCTAAAAGCAAAGTTGCCATCGATATCGATATTTCTTCAATTGCGGTTTCACTTGCCGAAGCCAATGGAACAGTTCAAAGCCCAGAATGGCTTTCTACCAAAGCTTTCCCGAAAGCTACTTTCGTTGCCGATAAATTTAGCGCCGCCGGAAAGAACTTCCGCGCTGAAGGGATTTTAACCATTAAAGGCAAATCAGTTCCAGCCACTTTGGAATTTGCATTCGATGAATATAACGCAACCAAAGCTCATGCTACTGGTAAAACAACGATCAAACGCAGCTCTTTCGCAGTTGGTAATAGCGACGTTAAAAAAGCCAATAACGTTAAAGACGAAGTTGAAATTTCTTTTGTAGTTTCTGCCGAAAAATAATTTTTAAAAATTTATGAAAAAACTATTACTCATTGCGACTTTATTTTTATCAATCTCTTGCACTCATACCGATCAGAAAGTCAGTTTGAGACTTAATTTGAAAGACGAAAAATCTGAAATTGGAAAAGGTGCCGCAATAGATTTGATGGTGTTTGACGACAGAAAGGATGACGGCGTAATCGGACGCAAAGAATTTAGTCACGACGATAAAATCAATATCACTAGCCAACAAAATGTTGCGTTACTTTTGACTGAGAAAATCGAACAGAATCTGATCAATAAAGGTTTTAAAAAAGGTAATTCCAAAATTATCGAGATTCACATTGAACAGCTATTTTATCTAGCCAAGCGCGGCTTTCCGGTGGGAACTTCAGAAGGAAAAGCGGCGATCAAAGTTGTTGTAAAAAATCCAAAAACTAAATCGGTCGTCACCAAAAACTTTAACTTATCTTTGAATAATAAACATTTCGTTGTCCCTCTTGAATCAACTGATGCGGCGACAATCAACGATATGTTGCAAGAGATCTCTCAAGATATTTTGGACAACCAAGATTTGATGCAAACCTTGGCTAAGTAAAAAGATCATAACTGGATTATTCACAAACTAAGTGTGGTAATCCAGAATCTTTAATACTCCTTTACGCCTAACTATTTTCTCACCTTTCTAGGCAAGGCAAAAAAAGTGTTTTCAGTAATTCCATCCATATCAGAAACGCTGACTTCTGACTTTGAGTTTTCTTTAATTTTATTGATCACTTCTTGCACCAAAACTTCCGGAGCAGATGCACCAGCGGTCAGTCCAATATTTTTTGCGTCTTCAAACCATTTACAATCAATGTCAGCGGCACCGCTGATTAGATAAGATTTAAGACCACATTCTTCGCCTAAATCGCGCAAACGATTTGAATTAGAACTATTAGCTGCGCCAATCACCAACAAAACATCGACCATTTTTGAAAGCTCGCGAACCGCATCTTGTCTGTTTTGCGTTGCGTAACAAATATCTTTCGTTGCTAAACCTTGCTGCATTTGAGGGAATCTTTTTTCCAAAATATCGACGATTTTTTTGGTATCATCGACACTCAAAGTAGTTTGAGTTACGTAAGAAATTTTATCGGGATTTTTGATTTCAATTGTGCGCGCATCATTTTCGTCAGTCACCAAAATCACATCTTTTTTAACACGACCAGAAGTGCCTTCAACCTCAGGATGGCCGCGATGGCCGATCAGAATAATTTCGTATCCTTCTTCTTCATATTTTTTAGCTTCGCGATGAACTTTACTAACCAACGGACAAGTAGCATCGATTACATCAAGACCGCGCGCCAAAGAATCTTCTTCCACACGATCTGAAACGCCATGTGCCGAGAAAATTGTAATTGCACCAACAGGAATTTGGTCAACTTCATCAACAAAAATCGCACCTTTTTTACGCAGAGATTCGACAACAAATTTGTTGTGAACAATCTCGTGACGCACATAAACTGGAGCGCCAAATTTAGTGATTGCTCTCTCAACAGTTTCAATGGCACGAGTAACGCCAGCACAGAATCCACGTGGCTTGGCAAGGATAATATTCATTTTCAGATTTCAGATTAATTTTGTGATCCGCGGAATTACAACGTTTCCGCAAAATAAATTGTTAAGCCAAAATAACAAGGCGCAACAAAAAGCCCGGCGAACTTCAAATTGAAGGCCGGGCTCCTAGAGATTTAGTAACGAAATATTATTTGTTCATCATCTCTTGATTGATGAACTGGATTACCGCACCCAATTCTTCTCTGATTTTTCTGAGCAACTCAGTTTTTTGCTCATAGTTTTCTTCTGGATGCTTTTGAGCATATTCCAAAATTTTCGAAAGATCAAAAGCACCAATTGATGCTGCCGCACCCTTAAAGGCGTGAGAAGCCATATACCAAGAATTATCGTTAGAACTTTTGATCGCATCTTCCATTTTTTCGATATTGCGATGAGCATTATCAGTAAAGATCGCGAATAGTTCTTTCTCAAATTCAACGTCGTTTTCAATTATGCTGCGCAAAAATTCAACATCGACGGCTTTCTTATTGATCGTAGAAGTAGCGTTATTTTCCATATCTTCTCGTAGATTTTATTAATTAACTTCAAAAGCGTTTTGGTGTTGGTATTTCGATCTCATTTACATAAGCATAAAATAAATAACACAAGGTCGTCAGTCAAAAAAACTTAAGGGGCAGAAAAAATGTTGCAAAATAGTTTTCCTACTCAACTTGAAATTGCTTAGAGCAAAACTAAATCCAACCCCAAGCTGTAATCGTAAGTCTTTAGAAGCAGCGTGTTTTATTAATCCAACTCATTTAAAATATGACAAACATTAATCAAAACCCAGAAACTCCTAAAATCTGCCTTAGCAAAAAAATAAAATCTTACTGGCAGAACTTTCACCCTTCCAAACCTTTTATTGCTACAAGCTGTATTTTACTTGGAATCGCAGCTACCTTGATAACTCAAAATATTTCTAAACCTAGTTATCACCATCCCATAGTTCGTAATTTCATTCCCTACCCTTCTCTTGCATTTGCTGATGATGATTTTTTTGCCGATATAAGAGAAATCGAAGCCACCATTCACCAAGATTTTCTCAATCATCAAAAACGCATGAGAGAAATATTTGCTGACGTCGAGAGAAATTCTGGAAATAATAATGTTGCTCGCGTTTCCTCAAGCGAGGATGCCGATAATTACTATTACCAGATCGACTTTTCTGGTTTCACTAAAGAGGAAATTGTCGTGGGAGTAAAAGATAATATTTTAAGCTTCTACGCTGAAAATAAAAAATCAGGTAACAATAAGAACGGCGAAATTAATTCATCATCAAACTTCCATTACTCGTTCTCGATACCGCAATATAATCACAAAAAAGAACCTGAAATTATCCGCAAAGATAATCAAATCATCGTAAAATTGGCGAAGAAAAAATAACCAAAGCAACACACCACAAAGCCCAGCTGTTTTACTTTCTGCAAATACTCAGATCTCTTTCGAACAACTCTGATTTAATGCCCGAGCAATCAAGCAAAGAATCAAACAAATTATCGTGCGAAAGAGATTCTGATTTAGTTTTTTGCGACGCCGCTGCAAACTTTTTACGATAGAATTGATCGCGCTTCAACTGATCTGTCATGTAAAAAAACATCGGAACTTTTTTCACAGCATCACTGTCAGAAGTCTTTTTGCCACCGTTAGCATAAACCCCATTCTCTCCCAGAAATACACCGTGATCGGAAGCAAAAAATAAAATTGAGTTAGTACCTTTCAAAGATTCAATTACCTGTGACACAAAATAATCAGTGTACAAAACACTGTTATCATAGCTATTCGTGACATCTTTTAGCGGACAAGAAGCCGGCAATAATTTGCACTCCGGCGTAAACACTGTAAAATTTTCCGGATGTCTTTCATAGAATCTAACGTGATTGCCAAAGCTGTGCAACACAATGAAATTATTACCACCTTCTTTGATAGCGTTTTGCATGTATGGAATCAGAGCTTCGTCATAAATTTTATTCGAGCGCAATGACGACTGCAAACGATCGCGGAAAAAATAATCATCAGCTTCTGAAGCCATAATATTCAACATTCCGTTACTAAATTCTTTCGAGCTTTGAGCTGAATACCAATAAGTTTTAAAACCCAATTCGTGGAAAACTGAAACCAAACTTTTTTCTGGCGGCATATCAACGAAATCTTTCAAAGTTCGGTGTGACATCATCGAAGTAACCGACCTTGTCGTAGTATTAAAAGAGGCGGAAATCGTGTAATTCAAAAGGTCTGGGATTTGTGACAAATGCGGAGTAGTGTTTCTCTCGTAATTGTTCAAACCAAGATGGTCGGCACGCAAAGACTCACCAATGATAAATATTACGTTAAAATTTTTTGGATTTTTTTCCTGAGAAAATTTGTAGATCTCACTCAAAGAATGACGACTTTCTGCTTGTTGCAATTGTCCGTGAAAACGATCGAAATATTCGTAAATCGCACTGCAATAGTTAGTTGGAGAATATTGAGCAAAGGAAACTTTCAACATTTTTTCCGAAGCAAAGGCAATCTGTAAAGCAGCTAGAAATACAATGGATAGCGCACTAACAATAATTTTTTTTCTAAACGCAGTCGCGGAAATTTTTGCAAAAAAAATCAAGAAAGATGGCAGAAATGCGAAGCAGAAAAAATAAACTCCAAGCGAATAATCGATTACTTCATCAGCATGACCGGCACTATCCAAAGCGTTAGCGATCATTGCTCCGTCAAGTATAGTACCAAATTTGTTTAGAACGTAAAGGTAACCTGTGGAAATAAAAAATGCTAAAATCAAAAACGATTTTAACAAAATTTTATTAAAAGTTAGAGTTAGAAAAAATATTATCATCACAACAATTACCGCCAAAATTTCTGAGGAGAATATCAAAAACTTCAGTAGCGAAGAGTCGCTTAAATAAAGGGTAAATTCAGATTGGATAGTTTTAAAATTGTAAAAAATTCCAAGGAAAACTGAACTTATTACAATCAAAATCAGGTCAGAAATTTTGAAGGAAAAAATATTTCTTTTAAGCATTAGTCTGGTTTGATTTAATTTCTTTTTTACGCGTCTTCTTAACAAAACTTTCTTTAAATGTTTCGAAAAAAATTAAAGAATATTTTTCTTTTTATTTTGCTTTTTGTTGTGGCTGCCGAAATTACAGTCGTGATTTCCAATAATTTGTATTTTGAGAAAGTTGCCAATCAAGAAGTTGCACGAAGATCAATGCCGAAATCTAGCGGTAATGCTGTAAAACACGCTTATGCTGCTAGTTTAATTTATTCAACTTTGCGGACATTTTTCTTCACGGAAGACACTGCAAAAAATATCACAGTATTTTTAGGAAAATCTAACGAAATTGCCGAAGTTATTTTCAAACCTCATCAGGATTCAACTTTGGAAATGATCAAAGATATGCAAAATAATCTTTTGGGAATATGTGTAGCGCAATGGATGGAAGAGAATAAAGAAAATCCCGCGATGGAAGATCGTATCAATTTAATGGGAAATTTTGCCGAGAGAAAGAAACTTATTTTATCACGCGATGACGTTGTTTTAGATGATGAAACTAGAGAGCTTTTCCGCAAAAGTTTTAGCTATTCTATTGCTGCTAAATGGATGGAGGAAAATGAGCAAAAGCTGTCGTGTAACTTATTTTTTGATGAAGGGACTTTGGAAAAATAATAAGCTGCGATTCTTGATTTCTATGAGTGGAACTAGCTGAAAATCGGGATTTAAAAGAAACTCAGTTGTGTTCCCAAATCAAAATAAACCGTATTTTCTTCTCTGTGATTTTTTGTTAACATTCTAGAACGAGACAGAACACGAGCGCAAGTCATAGAAGCATACACATCATTTTTGCTGAAACCGATTTTAAATCCAGAACTGCTCAGACGACCGCTGTTGGAAACGCCACGATTTTGTACGTAACCATAATCATAAAATGGCGTCAGAGAAAAATAATTTAGATTAGCCAGATTCTCTGATTTCTTTTCGGCAGAAATATGAGGTAAAATTAACTGACCTAAATTCAGTGTAACTTCGTTGCGAATATTAAAGCCAGAATCGCCCAGGATACTTCCCTGCCTGAATCCGCGTACTGAATAAAAACCACCAGAAGAAAATTGATCGATGCTGTAAAGATGATCTCTCGCTAATTGGCTATCAAAACTGAAGTTATATGATGCTGGAATTTCAAGGCTTGGGATTAAGAATTTTTTAGCGTAATTTGCATAAAATTTAAAAATTTCCACTTCAGCGTGTGGCGAGAATTTCGATACATCTGAACCATCTGTTTTGGCGTTTAAAACATTAAGAGATTTGCTGAAAGATGGTTTTAAAAACAATGTCGCCGAATCAAGAAAGAAGGTGTTGGAAATTGAAGCGGTAAAAATTGAAGATTTGCGACTTTGTGTTTCGTTACGCTCTTCATCGGTAAAGATTTGGTTGTCGCGATTGCTGAATAAAAAGTTAGAACTGATTTTATATTTTTTATTACGAAACAACAAACTCTCTAACGCGATTGCTTTTGTTGTTGTAAAACCTTTGGCGCGGGTTTTCCCACTTGAACCAGTTAAGAAAAAATAAGAATTCCTACCACCGCTTAATGTCAAATTATGTTGGCCAAAAGGCAGACTCCAACTGCCATTGGTAGCGTTATTGTAACGCCGATCATTTTCTGAATCGAGATCGTTTGAAGTACGACTCAAGTTAAAAATATCATTCATCTTCAAAAGATTATCTTGGGCGAAAGAAATCGTATCACGCCTTACACCAGTATTTTTGCTGCCAATATTGTCATAAGAAAGATTTACTCTGGCAGTATTTTTGGGATGATTTTCGATAACGATAATAGATTTATTCGGAGCACTTCCTTGAAGAATTTTAACTGTCGCCTTGTTTGAACTCAGGCGATTAATACGTTCAAGCGCAGGTTCAAGATCATGAATATTTAAAACTTTTCCGCCCTTTGGCAAATCATCAAAACCAAAAGCTGTTTTCACCTGCATTTTGTCAAAAAATCCGTCATCATTAATGATAATTTTTTCAATATATCCTTCGATAACTTGTACTTTCATATGACCATCTATCAAACTTTGCTGTGAGCTGCTTGAGCGCGAAGTAGCATAACCTTTGTCAGACAAAACTTCTGCTACTTCTTCATCAAATTTTGGCAACCAATCAAGAGTATAACATTTGTTCAAATATTTTTCTGACAGCAATTTTTCTTCAGCAGAAGTAAGTAAGTTATTTTTTGAAAAAGTAATTGTGCGCGGTCTGAAACATTGAATTGAGCGCAGATTTTGAATTACTTTGCCGTCATTTTCCGATAGATCATCTTCGAATTTTTCTTCTTCTTTTTCTTTAGCGTCTTGTTCTTTGATAACCTGTTTTAACTCAACTTGTATTTCTTTTTCTTGGTCAATTTGCTTCTGGTTTTGAATAACCTGACTTTGCTGATTAATGATATTTTGTTGCTCACTTTCCGATGCTGCGTAAGCCCTAAAAGAGAAACACAACAACAGAAAAGTGGCTATTATTTTTTTCATTATTTGGCTATTCTATCCTGAAATTTTAGGCACGAAACTGTTAGAAATTACTACCGGAGACAAATCTTGTGAAACCACAGATTTATCAATTTCTTTGCCAGCAAGCAAATCTTTGATTTCTTCACCACTTAAAGTTTCAAATTCTAAAAGATTTTGTGCTAATTTTTCTAAATCAGCTTTTTTCTCAGTCAAAATTTGCTTAGCACGCTGTAGAGCTTCAGAGACAATTCTTTTAACTTCATCATCGATAATTTTTCCGGTTTCTTCCGAAAAAGTTTTTTGCGCAGCGTAAAATCTCGAACCTTCTTCTTCAGAATAGTCAATAGTTCCAACTTTGTCGGACAAGCCCCAACGTGTAACCATACCGCGCGCCATATTTGTTGCTTGCGTGATGTCTGAAGAAGCGCCAGTTGTAACTTTGTCGTAGCCAAAAATTAATTCTTCTGCAGCACGTCCACCCATCGCTACTACCAAGTCATCATGCAATTTTGCACGAGTCACAGAGAAACGATCATTTTCTGGCAAACGCATTACAAGACCGAGAGCGCGACCTCTTGGAATAATTGTGGCTTTGTGAATTGGATCAGAATTTGCGCAGTTTAATGCTGTAATTGCGTGTCCAGCTTCGTGATAAGCTGTTAGTTCTTTTTCCGATCTTTGCATCACCATACTTTTTCTTTCCGTGCCCATCATAATTTTATCTTTAGCTTCTTCTAAATCACGCATTGTAACCATGCGCTGGCTTTTACGCGCGGCCATCAAGGCACCTTCATTTACTAAATTCGCCAAATCAGCACCAGCAAATCCTGGAGTACCGCGAGCAATAATTTTTGAATCAATATCAGAAGCCGCCGCAATTTTTTTCAAATGCACGTTTAAGATTTGTTCACGACCTAAAATATCTGGATTCGGTACGGTAATTTGACGATCAAAACGACCTGGACGTAATAGAGCACGATCCAAAACATCTGGACGGTTAGTTGCCGCAATAATTACGACACCTTCATTATCCGAGAAACCATCCATCTCTACAAGCATTTGGTTTAAAGTTTGCTCGCGTTCGTCATTGCCACCACCAACACCAGAACCACGATGACGACCTACTGCGTCAATCTCGTCAATAAATACAATACACGGTGCAGATTTTTTAGCTTGTTCAAACATATCACGTACGCGTGATGCACCAACACCGACAAACATTTCTACAAAATCAGAACCAGAAATTGAGAAGAATGGTACATTCGCTTCACCAGCAATAGCCCGTGCAAGCAATGTTTTACCAGTTCCTGGAGAACCAATTAATAAACAGCCACGTGGAATCTTTGCCCCAACATCGGTATATTTTTTGGCGTCTTTCAAGAAATCGACTATTTCAGAAAGTTCTTGTTTAGCTTCATCAATACCAGCAACGTCAGCAAAAGTAACTTTATTTTTATTTTCCTGTAAAAGCTTAGCACGAGATCTCCCAAATCCAAAAGCACCGCCGCCACCTTTTCCTCCGGCTGTTCCTCGTGCAAGGAAAATCCACAAGGCAATCATCAAAACAAATGGCAACCATCCCAAAATTCCAGCAATAATCTTTTCTGATTTGCTGATAAGTGGAATTGCCGTAACCTCCACACCCTTCTCTTGCAATACCTCAATTAGTTTCGGATATTCCGGTAAATAAGTATAAAATTGAGTCTCATCTTTTAATTTTCCGACCAAATCACTACCTTTAATCTCAACTTTAGTAACTTCTCCCGCCTCAACTTTTTTCATAAAGTCACTGAAAATTAGTTTATTACCAGATGAATCAGGACCATTAATAGCTTGAGATATAGTCATTATTACGGCAAAGATAACCAGCCAGATAAAGAAATTTTTTCCAGAGTTTTTCATTGAGAGTTTTTTGAAGTTTTTACGATAAAAGGAAGCGAAGTTAACTTAAGAACGGACATCGAAATTTCAATCAGGATGTTATAAAAAATCGGGAAATTATCTATTCTACACAATATTAGTAATCCTTAACAAATCAGATGATTAACAATTTTATGTCAGAATTTTTTTTCTAAAAATAAGAAAAATTTTCAATAAATTCACACAATAAAAAACCCGTCGATCAACTGAATGATCGACGGGTTTTTCAATTTCTAATCATGAATTTAATGTCACTAATAGACTTGGCGATAACCTACTCTCACTGGACCTAAAGACCAAATACCATCGGCGCGACTTGTGTTTCACTTGCGAGTTCGGAATGTATCGAGTGGTTCCACACCGCTATCGTCACCAAGTCAATTAGTAACATTATTTTGTGATAATCGATAACTAGAGAAATACCTGCTTAAATATGTTCAATCTTCAAGAGCGAAATATGATCAGTGTAAATTTTACACTACACATAACTTTGAAAGAAAGCCAATCGGGTTATTAGTACTGGTTAGCTCAAAGCATTACTGCCCTTACACACCCAGCCTATCAACGTGGTAGTCTTCCACGACCCTAATAGGGAAAACTTGTTTTGAGGGAGGCTTCCCACTTAGATGCTTTCAGCGGTTATCCCGTCCGTACTTAGCTACCCAGCAATGCTTCTGGCGAAACAACTGGAACACCATTGGTACGTTCAACTCGGTCCTCTCGTACTAAAGTCAACTCCTCTCAATTTTCCAACACCTGCGGCAGATAGGGACCGAACTGTCTCACGACGTTCTGAACCCAGCTCACGTACCACTTTAATCGGCGAACAGCCGAACCCTTGGGACCTTCTTCAGCCCCAGGATGTGATGAGCCGACAT